>VOFI01001572.1_pt1 | contig 130938 bp, 158 predicted proteins | sample 5384131 | NCBI WGS metagenome assembly VOFI01 (sample SAMN12384728, study PRJNA508395) | human gut metagenome | isolation source: healthy gut H | host: Homo sapiens | reverse complement strand
TAGGAGTTGTTGTTGGAACGGGTTTCTGAGGTGTTGTAAAGGTCGATTGTCTCCTTGCCCAGCACCTCGCCCTTGTAGATGGTCTTGAGCTGAGACTGGGACTGTAAGATGATTGACGCCGAGATTTCCCTGCTGCGGATGGTGGCGATGAGCTTATCAAACTTCGGGATTTGACCGATGTTCGCAAACTCGTCCAGCAGACACCGCACATGGACGGGAAGCCGTCCGTTGTAAACGTCATCTGCCTTGTCGCAGAGAAGGTTGAAGAGCTGGGAATACATGATCGCTACAACGAAATTGAAAGTGTCATCGGTATCGGAAATGATGACAAACAGTGCCGTCTTCCGGTCTCCGATGGTGTCCAGCTCCATCTCATCGTAGCTCATCAGCTCCCGCAGCTCTGCGATGTCGAAGGGCGCAAGCCTTGCACCGCAGGAAATTAAAATCGACTTTGCAGTCTTGCCAGCCGCCAGCTTGTATTTGCGGTATTGCTTAACCGCAAAGTGGTCAGGATCGCGGGCTTCCAGCTCATCGAACATGACATCCACTGGGTTCTTGAAGGTCTCATCGTCCTCTCTGGCTTCCGAGGCATTGATCATTTCGAGCAGGGTAGTAAAGTTTTTCTCGTGGTCGGGTGCCTCGTACCAGATGTAACCGATGAGGGCTGTGTAGTAGAGCTTTTCAGCCTTGACCCAAAAATCTTCGCCGGACTTATCGCCGTCCCCCTTGGTATTGAGAATGATGGTATTGACCAATTTGAGGATGTCCTTCTCGCTGCGGATGTACGCGAATGGGTTGTAGTGCATGGATTTCTTGAAATTGATGGTGTTCAGCGACTTGATGACGTAGCCGCCCTTTTCAAGCATTTTGCCGCATTCCACCAGCACGGTTCCTTTTGGATCGGTCACAACGTAGCTGCTGTGCATCTGCATCAGGTTTGGTTTCACGAAAAAGCGCGTCTTGCCTGAGCCGGAACCGCCGATGACAAGGATATTTTTGTTGCGGGCGTATTTCGGCTGCTTCGGGCGGCTGTTCATGGTCAGGAACTCCGTCTGCGTCAAGATGACGTTGTTCGAGAACTCCGGGTCCATGTACGGCTTGATGTCCTCTGGCTTGCCCCATCGTGCAGATCCGTATTCTTCGCCCTGCCGGAACTTCTTGCGGTTTTTGCCCTTGACGTAGACCGCCAGCTTGAGCAACACGCCAGCCGACAGACCAACGAGCAGATCGACGGGATGAAAGCTGGGCAGCGGATTTGCAAAGGCAGTGCCGAACACGGCAAAGCCGTTTGTCAGCTTGTCGATGAACTCCGTGCCGGGGGCGAGACGGAACACAGCGGCGATCTTATCCGCAAAGTAGAAGGCAAAGGCATACGGAAGGTTCAGAAGAATGAGCTTCTTCACATCGGGTTTGTTCACAGCTCCACACCCCGATCCTTGGTCTTGACCTTGACTTTCTCCTTATGCTGCGCCTTGCTTTGGGCTTTCTCCTGATCCAGCTTGTGCCGGATGGACGGCTGTTCCTTCTGCTTGACCGTCTTGGCGGAGAACTCTTTGAAGGCGGCGGTCATGACATCAACGTCCCGTCCCTTGAAGAAGACAAGATAGCTGGGCGGCTCTACGGAAACATCCTTCTTGAGCGCAAAGTCCAAACCGTATTTGCTGGCAGTCCGCTCAAAGGACTTGATGTTGCCGTCCGTTACTTCGATGTTGGAGATGGCGGCGTTCTGGCTCATCAGATGCTTGATGGACTGTTTGCCGCGATAGGTTTTGGGCTGCTGCATCTGCTTCTGCGCCTTCTCAATCTCCTGAACGAACTTGTCCAGAGCCTTTTTCAGCACCTCGGCGGAGATTTTGCCGCCCTTGATCATGATTGCAACAACTTTGGTGTTGACTTCATCCTGCATTGCAGTGATACCTCCTTTCCTTGAGATAATTGAGGGGATGCTGCCTCAGCTAAGGCGGCACACCCTTGAGACAGAAGATTTTCATTCGAGCCATCCTCCTTTCCGCCGAGTTATCTGTATTTTCCGAACAGACTTTGCTTTTCGGAAAAAGCGTCCAGATCGTCAATGATGAAGAGATCGCTGCGCCAACGTCCCGGCCACACTGCAAAGATTTTGCTGATGCCAGCCTGTGCGTTTATGTAGGCAGAACGTTTTTCACCAACCGTGGATAACTGGGTAACGGCTCCGTCAGGCGAGACCTCAATGTAGCAGACCTGACCGCTGCCATACGGGAAGCAACCCGTTTCTTTTGCACTTCTCATGTTTTTCCTTTCCGAGCATTGCTCAAACAGCTTCTTATGCTGCAATCGTATTTATGTGATTATTGGGAAGACTTGTCCTGCCCGTAGAGATCATGGTTGACCAGCGCGGAGTAGTAATTGTCTATCGTAACAGGCGCATTGTAGAGCGCCGTCAGGAGATAGGCTCTGATGTTCCGAATGTCAGATGGGTTCTTTGCCATTGAGTCAATCACATACTCAATGTGGAGTTGGTGAGATAGGACAGGTGATCGCCGTCCACCAGCCAGGAGACCCGGTAGTTGTAGTAGTCCACTCCGTCCAGAGTAAGCGGCCCTTCGTAGCCGTAGGACATCACATTGCCGGTGGCCTCGTCCACTGCGCCCAGCTGCTTTTCCAGAATGGCGACGCCTTCCTCCGGCGTGATGGTGTCCGTGGCGGAGAGCCCTTCCGCTGCGGCTCCGCTGGCCTCTGGTGCCGGATGACCGCAGGCGGAGAGCAGGAGCAGCAGCACGGCCAGTGCCGCACAGAACAGAGAGCGGGATTTCATGGGATTCTTCCTTTCCGTTCCGCCCAACACGGGCGAAAAATTTTTCCTCTGTTCAGACGAGATTAAAAAGCGGAAAGTTCCGGGAAAAATCCTGACCAATCCCACAAAAAGCACCAAACATTCTTGTGAAAATACGGGAAAAAACTGGGAAATCCCACCAACTTGTGCCGCCCTTTTTCGACAGGACCATCCTTGACGGTATTTTTCCCAGGAAGTATAATATAAACAATTATATGCATATCCAGATTCCGCGCAAACGCTTTACTCTAAGAATGACGAGCCTGCCGGGGATACTCCGCGGCGGGGAGAGGAGCTGCTGCCATGGCAAAACAAGGACAGGCGGACCGTTTCCACCAGGGGACGATGACGGACGGCTGGCGCTGGTTCGGCGCCCACCCTGCCAAAAAGCGGGGCAGAGATGGCTGGACGTTCCGGGTCTGGGCCCCCCATGCGGAGGCGGTGTCCGTCGTGGGCGACTTCAACGACTGGGAGGAGGGAGCGGCCCCCCCTCGCCCGCAAGGGCGAGATCTGGGAGGGCTTTCTGCCGGACCTGCCGGTCTATACTTCCTATAAATATGCGGTGCGGGGGGCGGACGGCCAGGTCCGCCAGAAGGCGGACCCCTACGGCTTCCACACAGAGACCCGGCCGGCGACAGCCAGCAAGCTGTATGACATCAGCGGATTCAAGTGGACGGATGGCGCTTTCCGGGAGAAGAAGGCCAAGCACCCGGTCTATACATCACCGCTGAATATCTATGAGGTCCATCTGGGCTCCTGGAAAAAGCGGGGGAACGGGGACTTCATCGACTACAAGGACCTGGCGAAGGATCTGGCCGCCTATGTGAAGGATATGGGCTACACCGCCATCGAACTGCTGCCGGTGACGGAGCACCCCCTGGACGACTCCTGGGGCTACCAGTGCACCGGGTACTTCGCCCCAACCTCCCGGTTCGGCACGCCCAAGGACTTCATGTGGTTCGTGAACCACATGCATAAAAACGGCATCCTGGTGCTGCTGGACTGGGTGCCCTCCCACTTCTGCAAGGACGCTCAGGGCCTCTACGAATTCGACGGCACCTGCTGCTATGAGTACAGCGACCCCAACAAGCGGGAGCACGCCGCCTGGGGCACCCGAGTCTTCGACTACGGCCGGCCCGAGGTGAAGAGCTTTCTCTTCTCCTCCGCCCGCTTCTGGCTGGAAGAGTACCACATCGACGGCCTGCGGGTGGACGCGGTGGCCTCCATGCTGTACCTGGACTACGACCGCCAGGGCGGAGCCTGGACCCCCAATCAGTACGGTGGACACGAGAACCTGGAGGCCATCGAGTTTCTGCGGGAGCTGAACACCATGGCCTTCCAGACGGACCCAAGCGTGCTGATGATCGCCGAGGAGTCCACCGCCTGGCCCCTGGTGACCCGCCCGCCGGACGTGGGGGGATTGGGCTTCAATCTGAAGTGGAACATGGGCTGGATGAACGACATGTGCCACTATTTGAAGCTGGATCCCTATTTCCGCCAGTACAACCACAAGGACATCACCTTCTCCATGATGTATGCCTTTTCTGAGAACTTTGTGCTGCCCATCTCCCACGATGAGGTGGTCCACATGAAGGGGTCCATCGTGGGGAAGATGCCCGGGGACTACGACAACCAGCTGCGGTGCCTGAGAGGCTTCTACGCCTATCTCCTGGCCCACCCGGGGAAGAAGCTGCTGTTTATGGGGGCGGAGATCGGCCAGTGGCACGAGTGGGACTCCGACGGGCAGCTAGACTGGTACCTGCTGGACCGACCAGAGAATCAGAAGCTCCGGAAGTTCTTCCGGGAGATCAACGCCTTTTATAAAAAGACGGCGGCTTTGTGGGAGGTCGACTTCGACTGGGCGGGCTTTGAATGGCTGGTGCCGGACGACAACCACAACAACGTGGTGGTGTTTCTGCGCAGGGACAAGAAGGGCCGCGACCTTATGTGCGCGGTGAACTTCTCGCCCAACACCTATACGAACTATCGGATGGGCGTGCCGCCCCACAGGCGGTATGTGCCCGTGTTCAATACCGATGACCCCACATACGGCGGCGACGGTTTCGGCGATTCTGAGGCGGTGATGGTGGAGGCCGTGCCCTCCCATGGAAAGGAATGCTCCGCCGCCATCCGGATCCCGGCCTTCGGTGCGGTGTTCCTGCGGGGCGAGGGGACGTTCCCCAGACCCAGGAAGAAACAACAGGCAAAGGAGTTGGAAAAGACATGAAAAAAGAGTGCATCGCCATGCTGCTGGCCGGCGGCCAGGGCAGCCGCCTGTACGTCCTCACCGGCGACATGGCCAAGCCCGCCGTGCCCTTCGGCGGGAAATACCCGCATCATCGACTTTCCCCTGTCCAACTGCACCAATTCCGGCATCGACACCGTGGGCGTGCTGACCCAGTACCGGCCCCTGGAGTTGAACAGCTACATCGGCAGCGGCGTGCCTTGGGACCTGGACGGGTCCACCGGCGGCGTCCACATCCTGCCGCCCTACATGGGCAGCAAGGGCGGCACCTGGTACAAGGGCACCGCCAACGCCATCTATCAGAACATCGGGTTCATCAACCTGTATGACCCGGAGTATGTGGTGATCCTCTCCGGCGACCACATCTACAAGATGGATTACTCCAAGATGGTGGAGCGCCATAAGGCCGTGGGCGCCGCCTGCACGATCTCCGTCATGGAGGTGCCGTGGTCGGAGGCGTCCCGCTTCGGCATCATGAGCGTGGACGAGAACGACCTCATCACGGAGTTCGCAGAGAAGCCCAAGGAGCCCAAGAGCAATCTGGCGTCCATGGGCATCTACGTCTTCACCTGGAAGACCCTGCGGCGGTACCTGGAGGCTGACGAGGCCAACCCCAACTCCGAAAATGACTTCGGCAAAAATGTGATCCCCGCCATGCTGGGGGATGGAGAACGGATGGCCGCCTACCGCTTCAGCGGTTACTGGAAGGACGTGGGGACGCTGGAGTCCCTGTGGGACGCCAACATGGATATGCTCTCCCCGGAGTCGGGCCTGGACCTGCTGGACGAGTCCTGGCCCATTTACGCCCGGTCCGTCAACGCGCCGCCGGCCTTTTTGGGCCGCCGCTGCCAGATCAGCCACAGTGCCTTCAACCGGGGCAGCGATCTGGAGGGGACGGTGGAGAACTCCGTCCTGGCTCCCAATGTCACCGTGGGGGAGGGGGCCCGGGTGTCCTACTCCGTCCTGTTCCCCGGGGTGACCGTGGAGCCCGGCGCCGTGGTGGAATACGCTATCCTGGGCGAGGGCTGCCGCATCGGCCGCAACTGCCGCCTGGGCGGCACGCCGGAGGAGACGGCGCCGGATCCCTGGGGCCTGACGGTGCTGGCGCCGGGCTGCGTCCTGGAGGATGAGAAGCGGGTGCGCCCCGGCGTGATGCTGAACAAGAACGGCGAGGAGGTGTCCAGATGAACGGCATGCACGGGATCATCTTTTCCTATGAAAAGCGCAATGACCTGCGGGAGCTGGGGGAGATCCGCTCCGCGTCGTCCATCCCCTTCGGCGGGAGGTACCGGGCGGTGGACTTCGCCCTGTCCAACCTGGTGAACGCCGGTGTCACGGACGTGGGTGTGGTGCTTCACGGCCATTATCAGAGTCTGCTGGACCACTTGGGCACCGGCAAGGACTGGGACCTGTCCCGCAAGCGGGGCGGCTTGAAGATCCTGCCCCCCTTTGCATACAAGCAGCACTGGGGCGAGGCGGCGGTCTTCCGGGGCAAGATGGAGGCCCTGGCGGGCGTCCGCTCCTATCTGGAGGAGATCCGCCGGGACTATGTGGTGCTTATGGACGGCGACCTGGTGGTGAACCTGCCGGCGCGGACATCACCGTAGTCTGCGGCAACGACAGCTTTGAGACGGAGAACGGCACCTATTTTGAGCTGGACGGCACCGGCCGCGTCACGGATGTGTTGTATCACCTCCACCGGCCCAGGGGCTACCGGGGGCTGGAAGTGTACATCCTCTCCACCAGGCTGCTGCTGGATCTGGTGGACGAGTGCGCCACCCGGGATCAGTACAGCCTGCGGCGGGACGTGCTCCAGGCCCGGAAGGACAGCCTGAAGCTCCAGGGATACATCTGGGGCGGCTTCGCGGCGCAGATCCGCTCTGTACAGGAGTATTACGACCGCAGTATGCAGCTGCTGGACCCGGCCATCCGGGCGGAGCTGTTCTGTGCCGAGCGGCCCATCCGGGCCAAGGCCACTGACAAGTCCTCCGCCTACATCGGACCCGACGGCTACTGCGAGAACTCCCTGATCGCAGACGGCTGCAACATCGAGGGCGTGGTGGAGAACTCCATCCTCTTCCCCGGCGTGGTGGTGGAGGCCGGCGCTGTGGTGCGCAACTGCGTGCTCTTCAAGGAGACAGCGGTGCGCCGGGGCGCGGCGGTGTCCCATCTGATCGCGGATAAAAATGTAGAAATCCTGCCGGACCGGACGCTGATGGGACACAGCTCGTATCCCATCGTGCTGGCCAAGGGCAGTCAGGTGTGAGTGCGAGAGGAAGGCTTCCAGGACGGCGAATAGACGGGCGGGGCTCCGGCTGACGGAGTCCCGCCGGTCCCTGACCCTGCCGGAGGGCGGGGCGCATGAGCGTGAAAGGAGAGGACTATGAAGATTTTATATGCGGCCAGCGAGGCGGTTCCGTTCTGCAAAACCGGAGGCCTTGCGGATGTGGCGGGCTCCCTGCCTGCGGCGCTGGCGGCCCAGGGCGCGGATGTGGCGGTGGTGCTGCCCCTGTACCAGAAGGTGAAGGAGAAATTCAGCGACCAGCTGCATTTTGAATGCTACGACTATGTGGACCTGGCCTGGCGCCACAGCTACTGCGGGCTGTTCTCCATGGAACGGGACGGCGTGACCTGGTACTTCCTGGACAACGAGCAGTATTTCCGGCGTCCGGAGTTGTACGGCTACATGGACGACGGCGAGCGGTTCGGATTTTTCTCCCGGGCCGTGGTGCGGATGCTGCCCCACCTGAGGTTCTGGCCGGAGGTCATCCACTGCAACGACTGGCAGACCGCCCTGGTGCCCATCTATCTGAAGGACGACAGCGTGCGGGAGGAGCGGTTCCGGAGTATCCGGACCGTGCTCTCCATTCATAATATTGAGTACCAGGGCCGCTACGGCCGCCAGACCCTGGGGGACCTGTTCGGCCTGGACCACGGCTGGGCGGATGACGGCACCATTCTGATGGACGGGGACGTGAACCTGCTGAAGGGCGCCATCTTGTGCGCCGACGCCGTCAACGCCGTCTCTCCTACTTACGCCAACGAGCTGAAGATGCCCTACTTCGCCCACCGGCTGGACGGCATCATGCGCCGCTGCGGCTACAAGCTCTCCGGCGTGCTGAACGGCATCGACGTGAAGCGGTATGACCCCGCCGCGGATCCCCACATCGCCGTCAATTACAGCGCGGCGGACATGGCGGGCAAGCAGGCGGACAAGGCGGAGCTGCAGAAGCTCATGGGCCTGCGGCAGGAGCCCTACGTTCCCATCGTGGGCATCGTCAGCCGCCTGGTGTCCCACAAGGGCCTGGATCTGGTGTGCGAGGTGCTCCACGACATGATGGAGCTGCCCCTGCAGATGGTGATCCTGGGCAAGGGGGACCGGAAGTACGAGGAGTTCTTCCAGTGGGCAGCCCAGCAGTATTCCGGCCGCATGGCCGTGCGCCTGGACTACAACGAGGAGCTGTCCATGGCCATCTATGCAGGCGCGGATCTGTTTTTGATGCCCTCCAAGAGCGAGCCCTGCGGCTTGAGTCAGATGATCGCCATGCGGTACGGCACCGTGCCCATCGTCCGGGAGACCGGCGGACTGAAGGACACCGTCAGCCCGTACGAGTCCTGGAGGGACGCCGGCAACGGATTTACCTTTGCAAATTACGCCGGCAGTGATATGCTGTATGTGATCCGGGAGGCGGTGTATCTCTACAAGGACTATCCCGACGCCTTCGCCCGGCTGCGGGCGCGGGCTATGGCCTGCGATTTCAGCTGGGCCCGGAGCGCGGGGGAGTACCTGCACATTTACAGCACCGTCACCGGCCAGCCTTGGCCCCCTGCGGAGGAGCCCGTCCGGACAGAAGAGTCCGCCCCGGCGGAGGAATCCGCTCCCGCGGAAGAGACCGCCCCTGCGGAAGCGGCGGAGCCCGCATCTGACGAACCTGCTCCGCAGCCGACCGCGGAAGCGGCACAATCGTCCGCCGAGCCGGCGGCTGAGGAGGCCGCTCCGGCCGCACCGGAGAAGAAGCCTGCCGCCAGAAAGCGGACGGCAGCCAAGAAACCGGCCGCCAAAAAGACGGCCGCCAAAAGCGGCAGGAGGACGCCTGCCAAGAAAGAGCCCAAACCCAAGAAGGGGACCGCCGGGAAACAGGAGCCGGCGGAGTAAGGAGACGCATGACACCAATTACCACACAGACCCTGGAGAACGCCCTCACCGCCAAGCTGATGGTCAGCTTCGGAAAGACGGCGGCGGAGGCCACGGATGGAGAGATGATGCGGGCCAGCGCCCTGGTCCTGCGGGACATGATGGCTCTGCGGGAGGTGGAGACCCGTCAGAAGGCCCGCCAGCAGCATGCCCGGCAGGTGCACTACCTGTCTCTGGAGTTTCTGATGGGCCGCAGCCTGATGAAGAATGCCTATAACCTAGGGCTGCTGCCCCAGCTGCGGGAGGCGCTGGAGCACCTGGGCTTCAAGGCGGCCGACATCTTTGAGATCGAGCCGGACGCCGCCCTGGGCAACGGCGGCCTGGGCCGCCTGGCCGCCTGCTATCTAGACTCCATGACTACGCTGGAGATCCCGGCCACCGGCTATTCCATCTGCTACGAGCTGGGCATCTTCAAGCAGAAGATCGTGGAGGGCCAGCAGGTAGAGCTGCCGGACAACTGGAAGGACCTGGGCGCGGCCTGGCTGATGCCAAAGCCCGCGGAGACCCAGGAGGTCCGTTTCGGCGGCACCGTGCGGGAGTTCTGGGACAACGGCCACCTGCACATCGTCAATGAGGACGCCACGGTGGTCCAGGCCGTGCCCTGCGACATGGAGATCGCCGGCTACGGCACGGAGCATGTGAATGTCCTGCGGCTGTGGGACGCCCGGTCCACCCAGCCGGTGGATATGTCCCTGTTCTCCCGGGGCGAGTACCTGAAGGCCGCGGAGGACGAGGCCATGGCAGAGACCATTGCCAAGGTCCTCTATCCGGAGGACAATCATCTGGAGGGCAAGTCTCTGCGGCTGAAACAGCAGTACTTCTTCGTGTCCGCCACCCTCCAGTCCATCGCCGCCAAGCACACCGAACTGTACGGTACCATGAAGAACTTCCATGAGAAGAACGTCATCCAGATCAACGACACCCACCCGGCCCTGGTGATCCCGGAGCTGATGCGGATCCTGATCGACGACGCCGGCATGGACTGGGATGAGGCGTGGGACATCACCACGAGATCCGTGGCCTACACCAACCACACGGTCCTTTCGGAGGCGCTGGAACGCTGGCCCCAGAGCCTGGTGGAATTCCTGCTGCCCCGGGTGTGGCAGATTATCCTGGAGATCTCCCGCCGCTGGCAGAAGAAGGTGGAGGACTTCTACCACGACCCCAAGAAGACGGAGAAAATGGCCATCGTCTGGGGCGGTCAGGTCCGCATGGCCAACCTCTGCATCGCCGGCGGCATGGCGGTCAACGGCGTCAGCGGCCTACACTCCGAGATCCTGAAAAAGGACGTTTTCAGGGACGCCTACGGCATGGAGCCCTGGAAATTCCGGAACGTCACCAACGGCATTGACCACCGCCGCTGGCTCAGTGAGATCAACCCCGGACTGGACGGCCTGATCCGGGACCTGACCGGCGGGGACGACTATCTGCTGCACCCCCAGGCCCTGAAAAAGCTGGATGACTATGCCGATGACGCCTCTGTTCTGGAGAGGCTGGGTGCCATCAAGCGGGCCAACAAGGCGGCCTTCGCCGCCCATGCCAAGAAGACCCGGGGCGTGGAGCTGAACCCGGACGCCATCTTCGACGTTCAGGTGAAGCGGCTCCACGAGTATAAGCGGCAGCTTTTGAACGTGCTGCACATCATCGCATTGTACCAGAAGCTCCAGGACGACCCCAACGCCATCACGCAGCCCCACACGTTCCTGTTCGGCGCCAAGGCGGCGCCGGGGTATGCGGTGGCCAAGCGGATTATCCGCCTCATCAACTCCCTGGCGGATCAGATCGACCACGACCCTATCTGCCGCGATAAGCTGCAGGTGGTGTTTCTGGAGAACTACCGGGTCTCCCTGGCGGAGCAGCTGATGCCCGCCAGCGAGGTGAGCCAGCAGATCTCCACCGCCGGCAAGGAGGCCAGCGGCACCGGCAACATGAAGTTCATGATGAACGGCGCTCTGACCGTCGGCACGCTGGACGGTGCCAACGTGGAGATGCACGACCTGCTGGGGGACGAGAACATGTTCCTCTTTGGCCTGCGGGCCGACGAGGTGGAGCAGCTGAAGCGGGAGGGCTATGTGCCCCAGCGGCTGTACAACCGGGACCCGGTGCTTCACCGGTGCCTGGACGCGCTGCGGACCGGCTTCCGGGACGGTGTCCGGTACGACGACCTGTACCAGCGGCTGCTGTTCGGCGCCGGGGGCAGCCCCGCGGACGAGTACTTTTTGCTGGCGGACTTCCAGGCATACTGCCAGGCGGAAAAGCGCATGGCGGAGACCTATCGGGACCAGACGGCCTGGAATCGCATGAGCCTGCACAACATCGCCCGCAGCGGCGTGTTCGCCGCCGACCGGGCTGTGGCGGAGTATGCCGACAACATCTGGCACGTGCCCCACAAGTGATCCGATCTGAGAAAAACGCAGAAAACCGGAAACGGCTCAGCCGTTTCCGGTTTTCGAGATCCCGCTCCTGCGCGGGACGCATGATTTTTGAAAAACTTTCGGACTGGGTGAGATATTTCACCCCAGTGAGGGATATTCCCGATAGAAAGGCCTTTCCGGGCGGCGCTGCCGCCCATCCCAACAGCAAGGTGTGATGAGATTGACAGACGCGGCATTCGAGGGGGCGGTGGAGCGCTATGGCAACACCGTGTTCCGGCTGGCATACAGCTATTTGAAAAACCGCGCCGACGCGGAGGACGTGATGCAGGAGACGCTGCTGAAGCTCTATCTGGAGCGAAAGCCCTTCCGGTCGCCGGAGCATGAGCGGTACTGGGTCGTCCGGGTGGCGGTGAACGAGAGCAAGAAGCTGCTCCGCTCTCCGTGGCGCAGGCGGACCGGGCCTCTGGAGGAGGCCGGGGAGCCGGTGTTCGACACGCCGCAGCAGAGTGAGCTCTACCAGCACGTGATGGGCCTGCCGCCCAAATACCGGGCCGCGGTGTATCTCTACTACTACGAAGACTGCTCCGTACAGGAGATCGCGGCGGCCATGGGGGCCAATCCGTCCACCGTGCAGACCTGGCTCATGCGGGCCAGGGGGAAGCTGAAACTGATCTTACAGGAGGCAGAGTCATGATCGACAAGAGACTGTACCAGGAGACCTTTTCCCATCTCCGTGCCTCCGACCAAGCCAAACAGGAGGTTTTTCAGAAAATGCAGGAGATGAAGCACAGAAAGCGGATGCCCCGGGTCCTGCGGGGCGCGGCCATTGCCGCTGCCATGGTGATGGCGCTGGCCGTCACCGCCGGGGCAGTGAACGTGGCCACGGACGGGGAGTTCTTCCGGCAGTTCACCATCGTCTGGACATCCGGAAATCAGTACCTGGCCCAGGATAACCAGGGCAACGAGGTGTATGTCACCGTGGCGGCCGGGGAGCCGGTCACCAAGGAGAACGGCCGGCTGATCCTCCACGCTCAGAGTGAGGAGATTGACATCACCGAGGCCATGGAGACCGCGGGTGCCTATCACTACGCCTACGATATGGATGTGGTGCATGAGGACGGCAGCCGGGAGACCCGGACCGTCACCATTGACGTCACTGGCGACCTGGACCGGTGGACTGTGTCCCAGGACAACGGGGACGGCACCAGCTATGAGACTGTCAGCGGCGACAACGGGCTTACAGAGTTTTCCGGCACCATGACCGGGCAGGCAGCAGATCACTTTACCGCGGACCTGCCCGATGCCGACGAGAGCAGCGTGGTCGAGGCAAAAGCACAGGAGATTGCCCCGGCAGATTGAAGAAACCTGAAAAACGCGGACAGGGAGCTCTCCCTGTCCGCGTTTCAGCGTTCCTTGCTGAGACCCAGCAGGTAGTCCGTACTGACCCCGTAGTATTTGCTCAACGTGATCAGATGATGGATCGGAAGCTCGTTGGCCCCGCGCTCATAGCGGGCGTACATCGTCTGGGATGTTCCGAGCACCTCAGCGATCTGGGTCTGGGTCTTGTCAGCATCTTCCCGCAGGTCCCGCAAAATGCGTACATAATCCATTCCGCCGTTCACGTGGCACCTCCGTATCCGCTCTGGAGCTTTCTGGTTCTTACAATGTACCATAAAATTTGTGAATCTTACGGGGCACAATACAAAATTTTACTACAATTATAAGACAAATTTACTCAAAAAACGGAGGAATGCGGGGAAATGCGAACATATTCCGGGACTGCTTTTCTCCGGGAGAGCAAGGAGCGGCCGGGCGGGGCTGCTCCGCATGGACGGGCGTTTTCCTTGACAGTGCTTTACAAAAGCGTATTTTCCATATATAATAATACCCGTTTCCCCCGGCGCAGTCCATAGGAAGCCCGGAGAAAAGAAAAATTTTGACGGCAGAGCGATCTGCCTGCGGACCCCAGAAGGAGGACCCGGCTGACTATGAGCAACCGAAAAAAGAGAGAGGCCCTGCCCCGCGACCTGGAAATCCGGGGGGCTGAGATATTTGGAAAGCACCTGTCGCCGGAAAAGCAGCGGGCGCTGCTGATCGTGACGCTGACGGCCTGCGCCCTGCCAATGATCCTGGGCGTGCGGATGTGGGACCGGATCCCGGAGATTGTGGAGACCGGCCTGATCGGCCCCGGCGGCCAGGATGACTCCCTGCCCCGGTGGGCGGTGGCGCTCCTCCTGCCCGGTTTGATGTGCCTGCTGGAGGCTGTCGCGCAATTCATGCTGCTGCAGTATCAAAAGCGGATGAAGATCCCACCGGCGTTTAACCGGCTCATGGGGCGCTGGGGCTTTCCAACCATTTCCCTGCTGTTCTGCAGCGGCGCCATTTTGGAGACTTCCGGCCAGGGGCTAAGTCTGAACTTCTACACGCCCTGCATTCTGGGTCTGGTGCTGATGCTGCTGGGCTCCCACATGTTCGACTGCACGGAGGATGCCAAACTGGCCCTGCGGTTCTCCTTTACGGTAAACAATCCGCCGTTGTGGAAGGAGGTCCACCGGTTTGCCGGCTGGCTTTGGATGCTGGCGGGCCTGGTGGTGGCCGCCGGCGCTATGGTGACCAGCGAGACCACGTTCTTCTCAGCCCTGCTGGCACTGGTAGTCCTGGTAGTGCCCATGATCTACGGGCGCAGCCGCGCCGGCCAGGCCAACGGATAAACGAAAGAGGAAGAGAGCCATGGAATTTACGGAAGGCGTCCGGTTCGACAGCCTGCACCTGTCGCCGGAGATTATACGCGCCATTGAAAAACGCAACATCGAGGTGTCCACCCCGGTCCAGGCAGGCTGCATCCCGCCTATGATGGACTGGCAGGATGTGATCGCCAAGGCCCCCACCGGCACCGGCAAGACCTTTGCCTACGGCATCCCCATCGTGGAGCATGTGGACCCGGAGGACGAGAGCGTCCAGGCGGTAATCCTGGCCCCCACCCGGGAGCTGGCCATCCAGATCACCGACGAGATTCGGGACCTGGCAGCCTTCAAGCCCGGCGTGCGGACGGTGTGCCTCTATGGCGGCGCCCCTATCGGCCGGCAGATCGACACGCTGAAGAAGCACCCCCAGATCGTGGTGGCCACGCCGGGACGGCTTTCCGACCACATGAAGCGCCGCACCGTCCGGGTGGACACGGCGCAGACCGTGGTGCTGGACGAGGCGGACCGGATGCTGGACATGGGCTTCATCCATGACGTGACCCGCCTGCTGGACAAGATGAACAAGCGGAAGAACCTGGGACTCTTCTCCGCCACTATCTCCCGGGAGGTCATGGACATCGCCTGGGTGTACCAGCGGGACGCGGCGGAGATTACCGTCCGGGAGGATGAGCAGAACAAGCCGGACATCAAGCAGTTCCGCATGGACGTGCCCCACGACGGTAAGGCAGACGCCATTGAAAAGATTCTGAAGGAGACGGGTTTCGACCGGTGCATGGCCTTCTGCAACACCAAGGGCTCCACAGAGCGGATCACCAAGTTCCTGCAGATGCGGGGCATCGACGCGGAGTGCATCCACGGCGATATTCCCCAGCGGAAGCGGGAGCAGGTGATGGAGAAGTTCCGCCGGGGCGAGCTGCGGGTGTTCGTCTCCACCGACGTGGCGGCCCGTGGTATCGACGTGGATGATGTGGACATCGTGTTCAACTGCGACGTGCCGGACGAAAACCAGGACTACGTCCACCGGATCGGCCGGACCGGCCGGGCCAGGCGGCAGGGCGTGGCAGTGACTTTCATCTCCGACTATCCTGCCAAGATGCGGATCGACGACATCGCCCAGAAGACCCGGAACGAGATCGTTCCGGTGAAGTTCGACGAGGACGGCCGCCTGACCACAGCGTGAAAACGGCTTTGAACGCCGGACGCGGAAATCCGCGCCCGGCGCTTTTCACGCCACTGGTTCCGGCTGGGAGACAGGGCATTTTCGAGTTCTTGCTGTGATTTGTGAATAAATTTTTAATTTTGTAATTATTTGTTACTTTTTGAGGGCTCGTAACTTTACAAGCTGCCTGATAATCTTTATAATAGACCAGGTCCTTTGATATGCAGGGGTGCCCGGCAGGGGTGCCCGTTTTAGACTCCAGAGCGGGAGGAACGATGATATGAAGAATTGGAAGCGCCGGTGGGCGCTGTTCTTGGCGGCGGCGCTGCTGCTGGCTCTCAGCCTGACCGGCTGCGGCGGAAGCGGGGAGGGGCCGGCCCTCTCCGTCTGCGTGGGCGGCGCGCCGGAGGAGCTGGATCCCATCTACGCCACAGAGACGGCGGACCAGACCCTCCTGGTCCACCTGTATGAAAATCTGATGCGGAAAACAGGAGACGGCTCCGGCGGGACCACGGTGACGAACGGCGCAGCCAAGAGCGTCAGTACGGAGGAGAATGCCGACGGCACCGTGACCTGGACCTTCAAGCTGCGGAAGGCCGAGTGGTCCGACGGCCGGGCGGTCCGGGCCGGGGACTTTGTCTTTGCCTGGCAGCGGCTGGCCGATCCGGCCAACGATTCCCCCAGCGCGTCGCTGCTGTCCGAGGTAGCAGGCTACGACGCCGTGCGGGAGACCGGCGACGTGTCGCTGCTGCAGGTGACGGCGGAGGATGACAGCACCCTGGTGGTGGTGCTGAACGGAAAGTTCGACTGGTTTTTGACGGAGGTCTGCACTGCGCCCGCCACCATGCCTCTGCGGCAGGACTTGCTGCAGGAGGAGACCGCTGCCGCTGACGGGGAGACCGCCGAAGCAGCGGCGGAGCCGGCGGAGGCGGCCCCTTGGTGGAACGACCTTACGGGCCTTGTGACCAACGGGCCGTATCAGGTGAGCGGGTATGAGGCTGGTGAGGCGCTGACCCTGGAGGCCAGCGAGACCTACCGCAACAGTTTCTCCGGGCCGCAGACCCTGACGTTCCGCTTTGCGGAGACCGCAGAGGCGGGACAGGACCTCTACGACGCCGGGGAGGTGGATTTCCTGGGCATCCTCCCGGCGGAGCAGCTGACGGCCTTGATCGAGGCGGAGAGCCGGACCCTGGCGCGGGAGCTGAGCGTTCAGGCGGTGGTGTTCAACTGCGCGCAGGATACGCTGATGGATGCCCGGGTCCGTCGGGCGCTGACTCTGACGGCGGACCGTTCTGCCGCTGCTGAGGCGGCGGGCGCCACGGCGTATGCCGCTGAGGGCCTGATCCCTCCCGGCGTGCCGGGGAGCGGGGAGCAGGATTTCCGTACAGATGGCGGCGTGCTGCTGGACAACGACCCCGCGCACCGGGACGAGCTGGCGGAGGAGGCCCGCGGCCTGCTGGCGGAGGCCGGATACGCCGACGCCCGGGACCTGGGGGAGCTGGAATATCTCTACGTGGACGAGGGGAACGGCGCCGCCGTGGCCCAGGCGCTGGTGGACGCCTGGCAGAGCGCCCTGGGCCTCCAGGTGACGGCCCGCGGCGTCAGCCGGGAAGAGCTGGACACCGCCCTGCAGGAGGGGACCTTCACCCTGGCAGGAACGGAGATCCGGGCTTTGGGCAACGATGCGGAGTGCTTTTTGATGCAGTGGGGCTCCGATAAGCCGGAGAACCTGGGTAAATACGCCAACAGCGCCTATGATACCCTGCTGTCGGTCATCGCTGGCGCGGAGGAGGGGGAGGCCCGGATGGGCTGCCTCCGCGATGCGGAGGCCCTGCTGCTAGAGGAGGGGGCCGTGGCGCCCCTCTACACCAGCGTGACGGGCTGGACACTGCGGGACGGCTTCTCCGGTGTCCTGCGGGACGCCCGGGGGTGGTTCAGCTTCGCAGCCGCTGGCAGGACCGCCTGAGATGAGCCGGAGACGGCGCCCTGAGGGCGCCGTCTTTTTTGTGCCCCCGGCGGGCCGCAGTGCCGCTGATAGCAGACATAAGACCTGCTGAAATAGACAAAGCGCCCCATCAGCCAGGCTCAAAATATGACGGCGGGATAAAATTGACAAATCCGGGCTGGAAGCCGTTGCAACCGGCGGCGGGGTTGGTGTATACTAAGCTGAACCAAAAGATTCCCGCCTGCCGGCGGAGAGAAGGAGGAACGATATATGAGCCAAGCATTCAAGAAGGTCCTGGTCGCCAACCGGGGCGAGATCGCCATGCGGATCTTCCGGGCCTGTCACGACCTGGGCCTCCAGACCATTGCCATCTACTCCAATGAGGACGTATACAGCCTCTTCCGCACCGCCGCGGACGAGTCCTATCTGATCGGAGAGAACGAGAGCCCCCTGGGCGCCTATCTGGACATCCCCCGGATCATCGAGCTGGCCAAGAAGCACGGCGCCGATGCCATTCACCCCGGTTACGGTTTCCTCAGTGAGAACGCGGATTTTGCCCGGGCCTGCGAGGCTGCGGGCATCAAGTTCATCGGCCCCTCCTCCCAGGTTCTGGACCTGATGGGCGACAAGCTGTCCGCCAAGCAGATCGCCGTGGCCTGCGGCGTACCCACCACCCCCGGCACCACAGAGCCCCTGAAGAGCCGGGAGGCTGCTCAGAAGCTGGCTATGGAGTTCGGCTTCCCCGTCATTCTCAAGGCGGCCGCCGGCGGCGGCGGCCGCGGTATGCGCCGGTGTGACACCGTGGAAGAGGTGGGCACCAACTTTGATCTGGTGAAGGCGGAGGCCAAGAAGGCCTTCGGCAACGACGACATCTTCATGGAGAAGTTTCTGGTGGAGCCCAAGCACATCGAAGTGCAGGTGCTGGGCGACGAGGAGGGCAACGTGGTCCACCTGTTCGAGCGGGACTGCTCCCTCCAGCGGCGCTATCAGAAGGTGGTGGAGTTCAGCCCCGCCTTCTCCGTGGACAAGAAGATCCGTCAGGCCCTGTATGAAGACGCGGTGAAGATCGCAAAGCACGTGGGCTATGTGAACGCCGGCACCCTGGAGTTCCTGGTGGACAGGGAAGGGCACCACTACTTCATCGAGATGAACCCCCGTATCCAGGTGGAGCACACCGTCACCGAGATGGTGACGGGCGTGGACTTGGTGCGCTCTCAGATTCTGATCGCCGAGGGCTGCCCTCTCAGCGATCCCCGCATCGGCATCAGGAAGCAGAGTGACCTGCACCTGAACGGCTACGCCATCCAGTGCCGCGTCACCACCGAGGACCCGTCCAACAACTTCGCTCCCGACACCGGCAAGATCACCTCCTACCGGTCTCCCGGCGGCTTCGGCGTCCGGCTGGACGCGGCCACCGCCGGCGTGGGCAGCGAGATCTCCCCCTACTATGACTCCCTGCTGCTGAAGGTCACCACCTGGGATAACACCTTTCAGGGCGTGTGCCTGAAGGCCGGACGGGCCATCCGGGAGATCCACATCCGGGGCGTCAAGACCAATATCGCCTTCATCTCCAACATCCTGCAGAACCCCACCTTCCTGGCGGGAGGCTGCCACACCAAGTTCATCGACGAGACGCCGGAGCTGTTTGAGCTGAACGAGGGCCAGGACCGGGCCACCAAGATGCTCAAGTACATCGGGAACATCGTGGTGAAGGAGCGGGACGGACACAAGATGTACGATCCCTGCCGGTTCCCGCCGGTCACCGGCAACCGGCCCGATGGCCTGAAGCAGATGCTGGACGCCAAGGGACCCAAGGCCGTGGCGGACTGGGTGCTGGGGCAGAAGAAGCTGCTGATCTGTGACACCACCTGCCGGGACGCCCACCAGTCCCTGCTGGCCACCCGGGTCCGCACCCGGGACATCGTCAAGGGTATGGAGGGCACCAGCGAGATCCTGGCGGATGCTTTCTCTCTGGAGTGCTGGGGCGGCGCCACCTTTGACGTGGCCTACCGTTTCCTCCACGAGTCCCCCTGGGAGCGGCTGGACCTGATCCGGGAGAAGGCCCCCAACCTGCTGCTGCAGATGCTGCTGCGGGGCGCCAACGCCGTGGGCTATACCAACTATCCCGATAACGTGATCCGGGAGTTCATCAAGGAGGCCGCCCGCAGCGGCATCGATGTGTTCCGGATCTTCGACTCTCTGAACTGGATCCCCGGCATGGAGGTGGCCATGGATGAGGTCCTCAAGCAGGACAAGATCTGCCAGGCCACCATCTGCTACACCGGCGACATTCTGGATCCCAAGCGGGACAAGTACACCTTGGACTACTATGTGAAGATGGCGAAAGAGCTGGAGCACCGGGGTGCCCACATGCTTGCCATCAAGGATATGTCCGGCCTGCTGAAGCCTTACGCCGCCAAGAAGCTGGTGTCCACCCTGAAGCAGGAGATCGGCATTCCCATCCAGCTCCACACCCATGACACCACCGGCAATCAGGTGGCGGCGCTGTTGCTGGCCGCCGAGGCCGGTGTGGACGTGGTGGACTGTGCCATCAGCTCCATGGCAGGCATGACCAGCCAGCCCTCTCTGAACGCCGTGGTGGCGGCCATGAAGGACACAGAGCGGGACACCGGGCTGGATCTGGACCGGCTCCAGACCCTCACTGATTACTGGGAGGATGTGCGTAAGCGTTACGACTCCTTTGAGGGCGGCCTGGAGTACAATACCACGGATATTTACCGCTACGAGATCCCCGGCGGTCAGTACACCAACCTGAAGCCCCAGGTGGAGTCTCTGGGCCTGGGCGACCGGTTTGTGGAGGTCAAGGAGAACTACCGTAAGGTCAATGAGATGGTGGGCGACATTGTGAAGGTGACGCCCTCCAGCAAGATGGTGGGTGACCTGGCCATCTTCATGACCCAGAACAACCTGACCCCGGAGAACATCGTGGAGAAGGGCGAGAGCCTGGCCTTTCCGGACAGCGTTGTCAGCTACTTCTCCGGTATGATGGGCCAGCCTGCAGGCGGGTTCCCCAAGGAGCTGGAGCGGGTGGTCCTGAAGGGCAAGAAGCCCATCACCTGCCGTCCCGGTGAGCTGCTGCCCCCCGTGGACTTTGAGGAGAAGAAGCGGGAGATGCAGTCCTTTGACGCAGATCCCTCCTGGCGGGCCATCCTCAGCTACTGCCTGTATCCCAAGGTAGTGGAGGATTATGTCAAGAACCAGAAGGAGTACGGCTACATCATGCGGCTGGGCAGCCATGTGTTCTTCCACGGTCTGGCGGTGGGCGAGACCAACAAGGTCAACATCGCCGACGGCAAGACCCTGGTCATCAAGTACTTGGGGTTGGGCGAAGTGGACAAAGAGGGCATGCGCACCGTCAGCTTTGAGCTCAACGGCATCCGCCGGGATGTGCAGGTGCCCGACGAGGAGGCCCAGAAGAACATTGTCAAGGTCCCCATGGCGGACCCGGAGGACAAGAGCCAGGTGGGCTCCTCTATCCCCGGCGCGGTGAGCAGGCTCAACGTCAAGGTGGGCGACACCGTGGAGAAGAACCAGACCCTGGTCACCATCGAGGCTATGAAGATGGAGACCGCCATCACCGCCCGGATGTCCGGCACGGTGTCGGAGATCCTGGTGAAGGAGGGCGAGACCGTCAAGGGCGGCCAGCTCATCTTGGTCATCAAATAAGCATACGCGGCAGAAGGCCGGCCCCGGTGGGGCCGGCCTTTCGGCATTTCAGAGAGGTGGGACGGGAAAATGAAGGTTGTGCAAATTGGACTTGCAGAAATATTAAAAAATTGTAAAAAAAACCTTGTAAAATGAATGAGGATAAGGTATGATATGCAAAGCGACATACGAGCTGTATCGACTAACAGGAAAAGAGGAATGGAAACATGAAAAAGTGCTTATCCCTGCTTCTTGCCGCGCTGATGCTGGCGGCGGTCCTGACGGGCTGCGGCGGCAATCCCTCCACGGAGGAGACGGATACCCCCGCCGACACCGGCACTGAGCAGGCTGCCCAGACCAACTGGAACGTCTCTTCCGTCACCGGCACCGGCACGGAGCTGAAATTCCGCACCGGCGGCGACCAGGGTACTTATTACGGCTTCGGCAGCGTGCTGGCGCAGGCCATCACCACCAACGGCAACGGAACCAAGGTCACGGCCGTGGTCAGCAACGGCTCCCAGGACAACATCGAGCAGATGCAGATGAACGTGGCCCAACTGGGCTTCGTCCAGTCCGACGTGATGAGCTACGCCTATAACGGCGAGCGGCTGTTTGAGGGGTTCCCCTATGCGGATTTCTCCACTGTCGCTGCTCTGTATATGGAGCAGGTGCAGATCGTCACCTGTGACCCGGACATCAAGTCCGTGGCGGATCTGGAGGGCAAGACGGTCTCCATCGGCGCCTCCGGCTCCGGCGTGTACTACAACGCCCTGGATATCCTGGCCGCCTATGACCTGACAGAGGATGACATCAACGCCCAGTACCAGGACTTCGGCGCCAGCGCCGACGCCCTGCAGGACGGCAAGATCGACGCCGCCTTCGTGGTGGCAGGCGCCCCCACCGTGGCTATCACCACTCTGGCCACCGCCAAGGACACCTATCTGGTGGGCCTGGATGACGAGCATATTGCCAAGCTCCAGGAGTCCTCTCCCTACTACGAGGAGTACATCATCCCCGAGGGCACCTATGAGGGCGTGCCGGAGACCAAGACCGTAGCCGTGGTAGCCACCGTCATCGCCCGGGACGATGTGTCTGAGGAAGATGTGTACAACATCTGCTACACCATCTTTGAGAACATGGACAATCTGGCCCATGACAAGGCAGGGGAGCTGGATGTGGAATTTGCCTCCGGCGTCACCGCGGTGCCTTATCACGCCGGCGCGGCCAAGTACTTCGCCGAAAAGGGCTTTGACGTACCCACCAAGTGATCTCAGGCGGAGCCTGATCGGGAACTACGGCGGAATCTCCGCCGTAGTTCCTTGACTTCGGGTCGGTCCCGGCCTGGAAGATATCTTGCGAAATGAGAGGGGACCCTATGGCACTGTTCAAGAAACACAAGACGGAGCCTGTGCCGCCGGAGGATACCGGCGCCCACGATACCTCCGTGGGGACCGCCGCCGATGTGGAGGCGGTCATGAAAAAATACGACCGGGAGTCCAACACCCGGGTCTGGGAGGGTCTGCCGAAGCTGGTGATCCGCTGGCTGATGGTAGCGTTCTCCGCCTACTGCATCATCGACACTGTGTTCCTTTCCACCCGGCAGGAGGTTCGGCTGCCCATGTTCGTGGGGCTGATCCTGCTGTTCGGCTTCCTGACCTTCCCGGCCAAAAAAGGGGACGAGCGGGTCAACCACATGCCCTGGTATGACATCGTGCTGCTGATTGCCGGGCCCGGCGCCTACTTTTTCTACGCCGTCAATGCCCAGAACGTGGTCCAGATGTCCGCCCGGGTCATGCAGAACGACCTGTACATGATTATCGGCCTCATCGGTATCCTGGCCCTGGTGGAGCTGTGCCGCCGGTGCGTGGGCCTGCCGATCCTGTGCGTGGCCGGTGTGCTGCTGGTGTACACCTTCTTCAACCTGGGCGGCAGTGCAGATTTCAAGATGACCCTCTATCAGGTCATCCGCACCATGTTCTACACCTTCAACGGCATCTTCGGCGGCCCCATCAGCGTGTGCGCCAAGTTCATCGTGGTGTTCATCATCTTCGGCGCCTTCCTGGAGAGGACCGGCATCGCCCAGTTCTTCATCAACCTGGCCAATGCCGTGGCCGGTGCCGCCCCCGGCGGCCCCGCCAAGTGGCCGTCATCTCCTCCGCCCTGTGCGGCATGGTGTCCGGCTCCTCCGTGGGCAACACCGTCACCACCGGCTCCGTCACCATCCCCATGATGAAGAAGACGGGCTACAAGCCGGAGTTCGCCGGCGCCGTGGAGGCGGCTGCCTCCACCGGCGGCCAGATCATGCCCCCCATCATGGGCGCCGCAGCCTTCCTGATGGCAGAGTTCACCGGCGAGCCCTACGGCACCATCGCCATGCGGGCCATCCTGCCGGCGGTGCTGTACTTCACCGGCATCTACATCGCCGTCCATCTGGAGGCCAAGAAGCTGGGCCTGAAGGGCATTCCCAGAGAGCAGCTGCCCCGCGTGCGCCAGCTGCTGCCCAAGATCTACCTTCTGGCGCCCCTGGTGCTGTTGGTGGTCATGGTCTCCACCAATATGTACACCATGGCCTTCTCCGCTGCCATCGCAATCGTGGCGGCCGTGGCCGTAGGCCTGGTCAACAACGTGGTGGAGATCGCCAGCAAGAGCAGCAACCGGGAGGACTTCCTCACCTTCGGCAAGATCATCGACGCCCTGGAGGGCGGCGCCAAGGGCTCCATCACTGTGGCGGTGGCCTGCGGCGTGGCCGGCATTATCTCCGGCTGCATCACGGTGACGGGCCTGGCCTCCAAGCTGTTGAGCACAATCGTCAGCCTCTCCGGCGGCCACATGATTATCGCCCTGGCGCTGACCATGCTCTGCTGCATCGTGCTGGGCATGGGCGTGCCGACCACCGCCAACTACTGCATCATGGCGGCCACCTGCGCTCCCATCCTGATGGATCCCTCCATCGGTGTCACCAAGATGGCGGCCCACTTCTTCGTGTTCTACTTCGGCATTGTGGCGGACATCACGCCGCCGGTGGCCCTGGCGGCCTATGCCGGCAGCGCCATTGCCAAGGCGGATCCCATGAAGACAGGGTTCAACGCCACGAAACTGGCCATAGCGGCCTTTATCGTGCCGTACATCTTCGCTTTCAGCCCCCAGATGCTCTTTGTGGATGTGACCGGCGCCTTCCAGGTGGTGCAGATCTGCATCAGCGCCCTGCTGGGCATCTTCGGCGTGGCGGCGGCCCTCAACGGATTCCTGTACCGGCCCATCCCCGCGCTGCTGCGGGTGGCCATGGCTGTGGGCGGCCTGGGTATGATGATCCCCGGCACGGCCACCGACATCGCCGGCTTTGTGTTGGTGGTTGGCATCGTCCTCTATCAGCGCTTCAGCGCCCGGCGCGCCGCCATGGTCTGAATGACCTTGAAAGTGCTCCCCGGCTTCCGGGGAGCACTTTTTCACACATACCCGCAGGTTACAAGAGATACAGGCCGCGGGAGAAACTGTAACTGTTTTGTTATTGCTTTGCCCTACATACTGTACTATTATAAGCAATACAGTTGATGCATCTGTGAAGAACAAGAAGAGGAGTACATACCATGGCTGAAGTCAAAGACCTGGAGAATGTAGAACAGGAAGCGACCGCTCCGGCGATGGAGGAGACGGCGGCGGACAGCGCCGCCCCCGCGGAGACGCGCGTAAACCTGAAGGCCCGGTGGCAGGCGATCCCGCGGAAGAAGCGGCGCCGGATCATCCGCCTGTGCATACTGGCACTGCTGCTGGTGATCGCCGCGGTGGTGCTGCTGAAAGTGCTGGGCGGCAAGAGCAGCGATGAGGGAGAGGTGGTCACCGACATTGTGCAGTACGGTTCCATCACCTCCACGGTCCAGGGCAGCGGCCTGACCAAGGCCAAGAACAGTGAGACAATCACCATCACCACTGTCGGCACAGTGGTGGATGTGCTGGTGGCGGAGGGTGAGACGGTGACTGCCGGCACGCCGCTGTTCACCATCGACTCTCCGGCGGCAGAGACCGCCGTGCAGAAGGCCCGGAGCAATGTGGAGGGCTATGAGAAACAGCTCTCCCAGGCCCAGAAAGACATCGCAGGACTGAATCTCTCCGCCGGCTATGCCGGCAAGCTGATGGAGACCGTGACGCTGAATCCCGGTGATTCCATCACCAAGGGCCAGAAGGTGGCGGTCCTCTCCGACGATACCCGTCTGCGGCTGGAGCAGTATTACAGCTACGCCTATGCGGGCGACCTGCAGGTGGGACAGACGGTGAATGTTTCGATCCCTGCCCTGATGACCTCCGTTCCCGGCACGGTGGAGGCGGTCCACATGGTCAGCCGCATCACGCCGGAGGGGTCCAAGCTCTTCTCCGCCGACATTATCGTGGAGAATGAGGGAGCCCTGACGGCGGATATGGTGGCGTCTGCCACCGCCACTGTGAACGGTGAGACCGTGTACCCCTATGAGGCTGGCAAGCTGGCGTACTACCGCACCGGCGACCTGGTTTCCACGGTGGATGGCACGGTGATTTCCAGCAATCTGGTGGACTACCTGCAGGTGGCGCCCGGCCAGGTGCTGGTGCGCATCGACGGGGAGGAGAGCGAGAGCCAGCTCTTCACCATCCAGCAGAACCTGGACACTGCCCGGGAGGAGCTGAAGACTGCGGAGGAGAACCTGGCCAACTGCAACGCCAAGGCTCCCATTGACGGCATGGTAATCGGCCTGACCATCCAGCCCGGCGATGAGATCGCTGCAAATACCGCAGTGGTGACCATCTCGGACACCTCCAGCGTGGTGATTACCGCCAATGTGGACGAGCGGAACATCAGCTACATCAAGCCGGGGATGCCGGTGGAGCTGAGCCAGTGGGGGACCCCGGCCTTCGGCACCGTGGAGACGGTCAGCCTCTCCAGCACGGTGAACAACGGCGTGGCGACCTATCCTATCACCATCTCGGCGGACAACAGCGAGGGCACCCTGCAGGTCAACAGCTATATCGACTACACTCTAACTGCCAGTGAGAATGACAACTGCCTGGTCCTGCCGCTCCAGTGCGTGCGTACTGTGACCCAGGAGGACGGCTCCACCGTGAACGTGGTGTTTGTAAAGGGCAGTCGGCCGGACAACGCCATTGAGACGCCCACCCTGAGCGAGGAGATCCCGGAGGGCTTCTGGGCGGTGCCGGTGGAGATCGGCATCTCCGACAACTCCAATGTGGAGATCAAGTCCGGTGTGGAAGAGGGGACCGAGGTCTTCACACAGATCCAGTCCCTGCAGGCGTGGGGTTGATGCCCATGGCGAAGAACTTAGTAGAGCTGCGGGACGTCTATAAGATCTATGGCGAAGGGCGGGAGAGCGAGGTACGGGCCCTGGACGGCGTCTCCCTGACCATCGGAAAGGGCGAGTTCGTGGCGGTGGTGGGCCAGTCCGGCTCCGGCAAGTCCACCATGATGAACGTGCTGGGCTGCCTGGACATCCCCACCCGGGGGACGTATCTCCTGGGTGGAACGGACGTCCGGGAGCTGACGGACAAGGAGCTGTCCCACATCCGCAACAAGCAGATCGGCTTTATCTTTCAGCAGTACAACCTGATCCAGAGCCTGACGGTGCTGGAAAATGTGGAACTGCCCCTGATCTACCAGGGGGTGAATGCCGACGACCGCCAGGACATGGCCCTGGAGGCCCTGGCCCGGGTGGGGCTGGCGAACCGCATCAAGCACCGGCCGGTGGAGATGTCCGGCGGCCAGCAGCAGCGGGTGGCCATTGCGCGGGCCATCGCCACCAAGCCTCCCATCATCATGGCCGACGAGCCCACCGGCGCACTGGACTCCCACACCGGGCAGGAGGTGCTGAAATTCCTCCAGGAGCTGAACAAGGAGGGCAGCACCGTCATTCTCATCACCCATGATAACGGCATCGCCGCCACGGCCCGGCGGGTCGTCCGCCTGGCGGACGGCAGAATCATTGAGGACCGGGAGCAGGAGGTGGACTGGCTTTGAATATCCAACAGGCCGTGAAGATGGCGTGGAAGTCCATCTGGGGCAAAAAGGGCCGGTCCGCCCTGACCATGCTGGGCATCATCATCGGCATCGCGGCGGTGATGACCATCGTGTCCGCCATCAACGGCTATACGGAAAAGACCATGGAGCAGTACGAGGCCATGGGCAGCAACAAGCTCACCGTCAACATCTGGAACTACCTGTATGACGAAGATGGCAACAGCCTGGGTCAGGATTACTTTCCGGCGCTGTACGACTACTGCAACAGCATCAAGGAGTATGTGCTGGGCGTGACGCCCCAGGCGTACTGCAACGCCACGGTGGTATACGGGACCAAGAGCACCGCCAATATGAGCTATAATTACGATGAAAACGACAATCTCACCGGCGACGTGCCGCCCAGCATTTACTACGGCAGCGACCAGTACAGCATCTGCAACAACCTGACGCTGGCCTCCGGCCGGGACCTGTCCGTGTTGGACATCCGGGGCTACAAGCAGGTATGTGTGCTGGGGGACCGGGCGGCGAAGATCTTCTTCGACGCCGCGGACCCCGTGGGCAAGGTGCTCCAGCTCAACGGGCAGAGCTTTGAGGTGGTGGGGGTCTATGCCCCCCGCCTTACCGGTGAAAGCGCATCCGCCAGCCAGATCGACAATGTCATCATTCTGCCCTACACCGCCCGCCGGGTGCTGGGCGGCGACGCACCGGAGCAGTTCATCGTGAAGACCCGCAGCAGCGAGGACATGATCGAGGCCAGCTCCCGCATCGGCGGCTTTTTGAAGGGAGTGGTTAATCCCAACGCAGGCGGCTTCCAGGTGGACCAGGAGAACTCCTGGCAGCAGGAGCAGAACAAGCAGATGGGCATGATCTCCCTGATTCTGGGCGGTATCGCCGCCATCAGCCTGCTGGTGGGCGGCATCGGCATCATGAACATCATGCTGGTGACCGTCACCGAACGGACCCGGGAGATCGGCATCCGCCGGGCCATTGGTGCCGAGCGGAGCAGCATCGTTATCCAGTTCCTCATCGAGGCGGCCATGCTCTGCGGAATCGGCGGCATCATCGGCATCCTCATCGGCACCGGCGGCAGCCTGCTGGTGGGACGGCTGATGTTCCAGATGACCATCTACCCGGCGGCGTGGATTACCCTGTGCGCCTTCACGCTGTCGGTGGCGCTGGGAATTTTGTTCGGCATTTATCCGGCGGCAAAGGCCGCCAGGCTCCAGCCCGTGGAAGCACTGCGGGCAGAATGAGAGGGAGAGACTGATGAAGAGACGAATCATGACATTCCTGCTGGCCGTGTGCATGGCGGTTTCCCTGCTGGCGGTGCCGGCGGGGGCGGCCAATACCGCGGCAGTCACATTTTCCGATCTCGGGGACAAGAGCACGGCAGTGGCGGTGGAATCCCTGCGTCTGCTCGGTGTGCTGGACGGCTATGGGGATGGGACCTTCCGCCCCGGCACTGTCCTCACCCGGGCGCAGTTCTGCAAGATGGCGGTCTACGCCATGAACGGCAGCAATGAGCTGGGACGCTACCGGACCGTCACGGTATTTTCGGATGTGAAGCCCTCTTATTGGGCGGCGCCGTATATCAACATGGCCGCCAAGGGCAAAAACATCATCTCCGGCTACGCAGACGGGAAATTCCACCCCGACCGCACGGTGACCGTGGGCCAGGCGGTGACCATCCTGCTGCGGATGCTGGGCTACAAGGACGAAGACGTCGGCGGCGTCTGGCCGGACAGCTATATGGCGGAAGCCGCGCTCATCGGCCTGACCGACGGCGTCAGCGGAACTGGAAACGAGGGCCTGACCCGCGGACAGGCGGCCAAGCTCTTTTTGAATCTGCTTCGGGCGGACCAGAAAGAGGGCGGCAGCTATCTCGCCACACTGGGCGAGACCCGGACGGGGCAGATGCTGGTCTCCTCCACGGCTGACGGACCGCGGGGCGCCGGAACGGCGCTGCAGATGGCCTCCGGCGCAGTTTACTCCCTGGCGGACGGCAAGGTCTCCAACGGCATGCTCAACGGCACCAAGGGGACACTGCTGCTCAGCAAGAACGGTAATGAAGCCCTGACCTTTGTGCCGGATTCCGTGGGCAGCAGCAAGGTCGTGGTCCTCTCCACGGCCAAGGCCACGGAGCTGACGGATACCACCGGTACCAAGTACGTTATGGACAACGACACCGGCGTCTACTACAACGGCAAGGAGTCCGTGTGGAGCGAGGTCTACTCCTGGCTGAACGCGGGCACCTCCCTGACGCTGTATCTGGATGCAGGCGGCGGTGTGGACTATGTGTTCGTCGGCGGCGGGACCACGTCCAACGAGGCGGTCATCATCTATGAGAAGGGGTCCACCTCGGGCTTCAGCTCTCTGGCCGGCGGCACCAGCGGATACGCCATCTACAAGAACGGCCTGCCCGCCACGGCCGGGGATATGCGCAAGTACGACGTGGCAACCTATTCCAGCACCACCAACTCCATCCGCGTGTGCGACACCCGGATTACCGGCTACTATGAGGATTGTTATCCCAATCCCAAGGAGCCCACGAAGATCACGGTCCTGGGCTATGAGTTCAACGTGCTGCCCACCGCTATGCAGACGGTCTCCCAGTTCAAGCCCGGCGACCAGATCACTCTGCTCCTGACCGAGGACAATCAGGTGGCCGGCGCGGTGGCGGCCAGCGGCAACACGGCCACCGGCAATGCCATCGGCATCGCCGAGGTCTCCAGCGGAAGCGCCACGGTGGACCTGCTCTGCGGCATCCAGGTGAAGGGCTCGGTCAGTCTCTCCGCCAGCGATGTGGAGCGGCTGAACGGCCAGCTGGTGCGGGTCTCCTCCAGCCGGAAGGGCGGCCTGTCCCTGACCCGCCTGACGGGCGGCGTCTCCGGCGAGCTGAATGTGGCGGAGCGCAAGCTGGGCAGCCGGAATCTGGCGGACAATGTGGTTGTCTTCCAGAACGACGGCAGCGGCCTCACCGCCATCAGCCTGTCCCAGATCGCGGACGGCAGCGTGCCCGCTTCCCAGATCACCTACGCCGGCACCGACTGGGCAGGCAGGGTAAAGGTCATCGTGCTGAATTCCGCCATCGGCGGCGGCTACATCTTCGGCCGCGCCAACTATACCGCGAACTATGACGAAGAGGGCAACCGGGAGGGCAATGCCCAGCTGTCTGTGGAATACGGTGCGGGCAAGAGCACGCCCACCTTTGAGACCGGCTATGTGGTGCGCAACGGCGACATCGTGGGCATCACCATCGTCACCTCTGGAAACACCCAGCGGATCGGCAGCCTGGTCTATCCTGACGAGCTGCGGAACGTGCCCAACACCGCTTGGAGCGGCAAGGGTGCCGTCACGGTGAACGGCCGGACCTACACGGTCCCTGCCAGCGTCCCCTGCTACAACACGCAGACCAAGAGCTGGGTCACCCTCACCGAGGCCAGAGCCTATGCAGACAGCGCCACGCTGTATGTGTACCAGGGCGTGGTCCGCTTCCTGGAAGTGGGCTGAGAGAACCGGCTGAAATCCGGGACAGATCCTCCTCTGAAAACGGTATATGTCCCATAAAAAACGGGCCGCCCCTTGTGGGGCGGCCCGTTTGCGCAGGGCGGCGCGTTGGGAAACGGCGGCGTCATACCACCTGGAACAGGTAAAACTTCAGATAATTCGTCTCGTCCACACCCCACAGGATGGGATGGTCGCAGGCCTGCTGCCGGGCCTCGATCTGCCGCAGCTGCACTCCGGCGTCTCGGGCGGCGCTGTGGAGCATGGCTGCGAACTTCTCCTCTGTGGCGAAGTGGGAGCAGGAGCAGGTGGCGAGAAGACCGCCCCGGGGCAGCAGCTTCATGGCCCGGTAGTTGATCTCCTTATACCCGGAGATGGCGTTGGCAACGGTCCTGCGGGACTTGGTGAAGGCCGGCGGGTCCAGGATGATGAAGTCGTACCGCTTCGGCTCCTTCTCCAGCGCGGGCAGCAGGTCGAACACATTGGCCGCCACGCAGTCTACTGCGCCGGTGAGGCCGTTGCGCGCCGCGTTGGCCCGGGCCATCTCCACGGCGGACTCCGACACATCCACGGCGGTGACGTGCTTCGCCCCGCCCATCGCGGCGTTCAGTGCAAAGGAGCCGGTGTGCGTGAAGCAGTCCAGCACCGTCCTGCCCCGGGCGATGCGCCCCACCGCCCGGCGGTTGTACTTCTGGTCCAGGAAGAACCCGGTCTTCTGGCCGTTCTCCACGTCTACCAGATATTTCACGCCGTTCTCCGTGATCTCCGTCACTGCAGAATCCGGCGCCGCTTCCCCCGGCAGGGGATACCACCCCTTGCCCTGGGGCAGCCCCTCCTTCTCCCGCAGGGCCACGTCGTTCCGGAGAAGGATCCCGCGGATCGGGAACCCGTCCGCCCGGAGGAGCTCCGCCAGCGCCGGCAGCAGGATGTCCTGGATCCGCTCCATGCCCACGGACAGCACCTGGACGGACAGCAGGTCGTGGAACTTGTCCACCGTCAGTCCGGGAAAGGCATCTGCCTCCCCGAAGATGATCCGGCAGGCGTCCAGGTCCTCCGGAGACATCACGCGCTTCCGGTATTCCCAGGCCCACTGAAGCTTCCGGCGCCAGAAGGCGGCGTCGAACTGGTCATTGGCGTTGCGGGACACCAGCCGCACCCGGATCTTGGACTGCTCCGACAAAAAGCCCGTACCCAGATACCGGCCCTTTTTGCTGATCACGTCCACCAGGCCGCCGTTTTCCGCCTGTCCCTCTGTGGCTGTAATTTCTGCGTCATAGACCCAGGGGTGGCCCCGGAGGATGGCGGCCTCCGCTTTGGCCGTGACGGTGTATCTGGGGTAATTCCGTTCCGCTTTCATGGCATGATTCCTTTCCCTCTGATATTTCCAGGCCAGTGTATCACATTTTTGAGGGAAACGCCATAGACTGGGAAAAAAGGAGGGACAATTCCATGCCCAAGATCTATCTGAGCCCGTCCACTCAGGACTGGAACATGTACGTTACCGGCAGCGGGTCCGAGGAGTACAACATGAACCTGCTGGCAGACGCCCTGGTGCCCTATCTGCTCTCCAACGGCATCCAGTACCAGCGCAACCGGCCGGAGATGACTGCCGGCAGCTCCATCCGGGAGGCCAATCAGGGGGAGTATGACCTGTATCTGGCGCTCCACTCCAACGCCGCCCCAGAGGGGCGCTATGGCGAGGAACGGGGCATTATTGCCTTCTATTACCCCGGCAGCGTGGGCGGTCAGCGGGCCGCAGAGCTCATCGCCCAGGAGCTGCGGAAGATCTATCCATTGCCCAACAAGGTCACTACCCGCCCCACCACTTCACTGGGAGAGGTCCGCCAGCCCCGGTTTCCCTCTGTACTGCTGGAGATCGGCTACCACGACAATTACAGCGACGCCACCTGGCTGGAGGGCCACTGGGATGCCATCGCCCAGCAGATTGCCCGGGGCCTGACGGAGTATTTCGGCCTGCCCTTTATCTACCCCATGGACCCGATGCAGGGCACCGTGTCTGTGAGCAACGGCACACTGAACCTGCGGGACTATCCATCCTCCTCCGGCAAGGTGATCGCCAACCTTCCCAACGGCGCCACTGTTACGATCTACGGCGAATGGAACGGCTGGTATGTGGTGCACTACGGGGATCAGGTGGGGTATGCCGCCGCGGCATACATCAATACGTGAGAATCCGCCGGCTTCCCGCCGCGGCGGGAAGCCGGCGGGCCGGAGACAGGGGTACACCTGACAGACCTCGTAAAAAACTCCAAAAGCGTTCGGCGGAATTTGGGTAAATATACAGATTTGCCTTGACAGAAGAGGGCAGAACGATTAAACTAAAAACGGATAATTGTCGGCAGGCAACAGGGGGCCTTCCGATTGTTTTCTGCCCATGCGGCCCATGCGGCCTGCATATAAAACCCAAAGCGTACAGGATACCGGACACAGGAGGAGAAGATACCGTGATTGGAAACGTCGTTGCCGCCCTGATCGGGCTGGCAGTTGGCGGCGTGATCTGCTTCTTCCTCGGTATTCGCTACCGGAAAACCGTTTCTGAAAAGGAAATCTCAAGCGCGGAAGAAGAGGGAAAGCGCATCATCAACGAGGCCATCAAGAGCGCCGAGACCAAGAAAAAAGAGGCACTGCTGGAAGCCAAAGAAGAGATTTTGAAGAACCGCAGCGAGTACGAGAAGGAAGAGAAGTCGCGCAGAGCCGACCTGCAGCGGCAGGAAAACCGCCTGCAGCAGAAGGAAGAGAACCTCGACCGCAAGACCGAGGCTCTGGAGAAGAGAGAGGAGTCCCTGGCCCAGAAGCATGCGGCCATCGACAAGGAAAACGAGGAGATCAAAGTCATCAAGCGCAGCCAGACGGAGATGCTGGAGCGGATTTCCGGCTTCACCGCCGAGGAGGCCAAGGCCTATCTGATCGCTCAGGTGGAGGCCGAGGTGACCCACGAGACCGCCCTCAAGATCAAAGAGGTCGAGTCCCGGATGAAGGAAGAGTGCGAGGCGCGCGCCCGGGAAGTGGTGGCCCAGGCCATCCAGCGGTGCGCTGCCGACCAGGTGGCCGAAATGACCGTCAGTGTGGTTCCCCTGCCCAATGACGAGATGAAGGGCCGCATCATCGGCCGCGAGGGCCGCAACATCCGCACCATCGAGACCCTGACGGGTGTGGATCTCATCATCGACGACACGCCCGAGGCCATCACCGTCTCCTGCTTCGAGCCGGTGCGGCGGGAGATCGCCCGCCTGGCCCTGGAGAAGCTGATCGCCGACGGCCGCATCCATCCCACCCACATTGAGGAGATGGTGGAGAAGGCACGCCGGGAAGTGGAGAACACCATCAAGGCAGAGGGTGAGCGCGCCGTGTTCGAGTGCGGCGTGCGGAACCTGCACCCGGAGCTGGTGAAGATGCTGGGCCGCCTCCACTACCGGACCAGCTACGGCCAGAACGTCCTGCAGCACTCCATCGAGGTCAGCCACATCGCCGGCATGATGGCCTCCGAGCTGGGTGCGGATGTCCAGGCTGCCAAGCGGGCCGGCCTGCTCCACGATCTGGGCAAGGCCGTGGACCACGAGCTGGAGGGCACCCACGTGTCCCTGGGTGTGGAGTTCGCCCGGAAGTACAAGGAGCGGGAGGACATCATCCACGCCATCGAGGCCCACCACAACGATGTGGAGCCCCGGACCGTGGTGGCCTGTCTGGTGCAGGCGGCAGACGCTATCTCCGCAGCCCGCCCCGGTGCCCGGCGGGAGAACCTGGAGAACTACATCAAGCGTCTGGAGCAGCTGGAGACCATCACCGGCTCCTATCCTGGCGTGGATAAGGCCTACGCCATCCAGGCCGGCCGCGAGGTGCGGGTCATGGTGAGGCCCGAGCAGGTCAGCGAGGACCAGATGGTCATCCTGGCCCGGGACCTGGCCAAGAAGATCGAGGAGGAAATGGAGTACCCCGGTCAGATCAAGGTCCACGTCCTGCGGGAGACCAAGGTCATCGAGTACGCGAAATAAGAATTGCAGCAAGGCGGCGGGCCATCGGCCCGCCGCCTGTTCTTGGTTTCGAAGAAGGGTACTTCCGTCAGCAGATGGGAGCCGCCGGAGCACATAGCCTGCCTATATGGACGAATCTCCTGCAGGAAAGCGCCCTGCTTTCCTCTCAAATATCAAAGAGAGCAAGCTTCGGCTCAATATCAGTTCTGCAAATGCGGAACCAGGGAGCCATAACAGTTGACTTTTTCTCCCAGAGTGGATACAATAAATGTTCAGTGTAAACTGCGCCGAAGGACGGCGCGATCATAGAGAAAAGGATGAAGACTATGGCACAGGATAAGAGACAGGTGGACGCCATCACTGCACGGGACGTAGACTTCGCCCAGTGGTACACGGACGTCTGCAAGAAGGCGGAGCTGATCGACTACACCTCCGTGAAGGGCATGTTCATCTACCGGCCCTACGGCTACGCCCTGTGGGAGAATATCCAGGCGGAGCTGGACCGGCGCTTCAAGGCCACGGGGCACGAGAACGTGTACCTGCCGGTGCTGATCCCGGAGTCCCTGCTCCAGAAGGAGAAGGACCATGTGGAGGGCTTTGCACCCGAATGTGCGTGGGTCACTGTGGGCGGCAGTGAGAAGCTGGAGGACCGCTGCGCTATCCGCCCTACTTCGGAGACGCTCTTCTGCGAACATTATGCCAACATCATCCACTCCTGGCGGGACCTGCCCAAGCTGTACAACCAGTGGTGCAGCGTGCTGCGGTGGGAAAAGACCTCCCGCCCCTTCCTGCGCCATCGGGAATTCCTGTGGCAGGAGGGCCACACCATGCACGCCACCGCCGAAGAGGCCCGGGAAGAGACCATGCAGATGCTGAACATCTACGCGGACTTCATGGAGAACGTGCTGGCTATGCCTGTCATCAAGGGCCGCAAGACCGACAAGGAGAAGTTCAACGGCGCAGAGGAGACCTACACGGTGGAGTGTATGATGCACGACCACAAGGCCCTCCAGGCGGGCACCAGCCACTACTTCGGTGACGGCTTTGCCAAGGCATTTGACATCACGTTCACTGGCAAGGACAACCAGCCCCACTATCCCCACCAGACCAGCTGGGGCGTCAGCACCCGGATGATCGGCGGCATCATCATGACCCACGGCGACGACAACGGCCTGGTGCTGCCTCCTCGGATCGCTCCCACCCAGGCGGTGGTGATCCCTGTGGCGGCCCACAAGCCCGGGGTGCTGGAGGCGGCGGCCTCTCTGCGGGACCGGCTGAACGCGGCCGGCGTGCGGAGCAAGATGGACGACTCTGATAACTCCCCTGGCTGGAAGTTCGCAGAGTATGAGATGAAGGGCGTGCCCGTCCGGGTGGAGATCGGCCCCAAAGACATGGAGAAGGAGCAGTGCGTCATTGCCCGGCGGGACACCGGCGAGAAGATCACCGTGGCCCTGGCGGAGCTGGAGAGCGCCGTGAAGGCCCTGCTGGATCACATCCACGACAATCTGTATGCCATGGCCCTGAAGAACCGGGAGGACAACACCTTCGACATCCAAACTCCCGAGGAGGCCAAGGCCATTGTGGAGGGGAAGGGCGGCTTCCTCCGGTCCAAGTGGTGCGGCAGTCTGGAGTGTGAGCTGGCCATGAAGGAGCGGGCCGGTGTCAGCTCTCGCTGTATGCCCCTGGTCCAGAGCGGCACGGAGGGCACCTGCCCCGTGTGCGGCAGGAAATGCACCACCGACATCTACTGGGGTGTGGCTTATTGAGAACGAAAAGGGAGGAGGGGAACGCCCCCTCCTCTTTTTTCAGCAGTCCGGAAGGGCTGAAACCGACGGTTTTCCTCCAAAATTTCGGAAGAATTGGAAAAAGATCCAGCCCTCCAAAAAAATCTTCATATTTTCATAAAAAACAGAGAAAATAGGCTTGACATTAGCAAGATTTTCTTTTATGATAATAAAGCTCGCGTGGAGGGCAGAACTGCGCCCGGCGAGTACTGCGATGAACCGGGAGATTGCTCGAAAGAGGTAACTTCCGGGGAGTATGTCCGATAATCGGGCGGCTGAGAAGGATCTGTACGTTGCGTAGATCGCTGCGCCATGACAGGATACCGGCCGTATCATGCGCCGGTATTTTTCATGAGCTGGAATGATACGCACGGTTAAGCGTACAGAAAAATTCTCGCCGTAGGTCGTCGAGACTCGTGAAACTACCTACGAAATCAGGAGGAAACAACCATGGCTCAGAAAGAAATGATCCGCATCCGGCTGAAGGCCTATGACCATCAGGTCATCGACCAGAGCGCAGAGAAGATCGTGGAGACCGCCAAGCGCACCGGCGCTGCTGTCTCCGGCCCCATCCCTCTGCCCACCAAGAAGGAGATCGTCACCATCCTGCGCGCTACCCACAAGTACAAGGATAGCCGTGAGCAGTTTGAGCGCCGCACCCACAAGCGCCTGATCGACATCACCAACTCCACCCCCAAGACCGTGGAGGCTCTGATGGCTCTGGAGCTGCCCGCCGGCGTGGAGATCGAGATCAAGCTGTAACCAATTAAAGAGGGGATGAAATCCCCCCTTTTAGATTCCCCCTCGCCAGTGTGCGCACTGGCGGCGCCGCCCAGGGCGGCTGAGTCAAGGTATTTTCGCCACGTACACGCCGCGGCGAAAATAGATTGAAAATTGTTTGCTGTCCATGTCTGCCGTCTTGCGAGGCAGACGGGTCATGTCGGCAGAGCAATGCGGCGGGACCCAACCCGCACGTATCTAAGCCGACCAATAACCTTAAGGAGGAACAACCATGAAAGCAATCATCGGCAAAAAAGTGGGCATGTCCCAGATTTTTGACGAGAACGGCCATGTGATCCCCGTCACCGTCATCGAGGCGGGTCCCTGCGTGGTCGTGCAGAAGAAGACTTCCGAAAAGGAAGGCTATGAGGCGGTCCAGCTGGGCTTTGAGGACATCTCTGAGCGCAAGCTCACCAAGCCCGAGAAGGGCCACCTGGACAAGGCCGGCGTGGCTCCCAAGAAGTACCTGCGGGAGTTCGACCTGGAGAATGCCGCCGAGCTGAACGTGGGCGACATCGTGAAGGCTGATGCCTTCCAGGCGGGCGACTTCGTGGATGTCACCGGCATCAGCAAGGGCCACGGCTATCAGGGCGTCATCAAGCGCCACGGTGCCCACCGCCTGAAGGAGACCCACGGCTCCGGCCCTGTGGCCCGTCAGATCGGTTCTCTGGGCGCTACCAGCCACATGTCCAAGATCATCAAGGGCACCATCGGCGCTGGCCACATGGGCGTGGAGCAGGTGACTGTCCAGAACCTGAGCGTCGTCAAGGTCGACCCCGAGCTGAACATGCTGGTGGTCTGCGGTGCGATCCCCGGCCCCAAGGGCGGTCTGGTGACCATCAAGAGCACCGTCAAGGTCCACAAGGTCAAGCAGGCCGGCGCTGACATCAGCAAGAACCCGCAGAAGGCCTCCGGCCGCAACCCGCAGAAGGCTTCCGCGAGAAACAAGTAAGAAAGGGGTGCTTAAAGAATGTCTTCCATGAAAGTTTTGAACATGGCCGGCGCAGAAGTCGGTACTGTGGAACTCAACGACGCGATCTTTGGCATCGAGCCCAACCAGACCGTCGTGCATGAGGTTGTCAAGAACCACCTCGCCAACTGCAGACAGGGCACCCAGAGCGCCCTCACCCGCGCCGAAGTCTCCGGTGGCGGCAGAAAGCCCTGGCGTCAGAAGGGCACCGGCCACGCCCGTCAGGGCAGCACCCGTGCTCCCCAGTGGACTCACGGCGGCATCGTGTTTGCCCCCAAGCCCCGGGATTACAGCTATGTGCTGAACAAGAAGGTCAAGCGCCTGGCGCTGAAGTCCGTCCTCTCCGCCAAGGTGGCCGAGGGCCAGATGGTGGTCATCGACTCCATCAAGATGGACGCCATCAAGACCGCTGACTTCCGCAAGTTCCTCACCGCCGTCGGTGTGGACGGCAAGGCCATGGTGGTCACCCCCGCCGTGGATCAGACCATCGTCAAGAGCGCGCGGAACATCCCCGGCGTTGTGACCACTCCCGCTTCCATCCTGAGCGTCTATGACATCCTGAACGCCAAGTATCTGGTCGTGGACAAGGACGCCCTCGCAAAAATCGAGGAGGTGTACGCGTAATGGCTACCGCTTACGATATTATCATCCGCCCCATCATCACCGAGCGCGCCATGTCCGGTGCCGCCAACAAGAAGTACGTCTTCGAGGTGGCCAAGGACGCCGGCAAGATCGAGATCAAGAAGGCGGTGGAGGAGATCTTCGGTGTGAAGGTTGCCTCTGTCAACACCCTGACGGTGCCCGGCAAGGAGAAGCGCATGGGTGCCGGCCGTCCCGGCATGACCAAGACCTGGAAAAAGGCCTATGTCCAGCTGGCGGCGGATTCCAAGACCATCGAGTTCTTCGAAGGTATGGTCTGATAAACGGAAGGAGTGTAACGCGACATGTCTATCAAAACTTTTAAGCCGACGACTCCCTCCAGCCGTCAGATGACGGTTTCCGGTTTCGACGGCATCGACAAGAAGGCTCGTCCCGAGCCCAGCCTCACCGAGCCTCTGAAGAAGAGCTCCGGCCGCAACAGCTATGGCCGCATCACCGTCCGCCATCGCGGCGGCGGCAACAAGCGCAAGTACCGTATCATTGACTTCAAGCGGGACAAGATCGGCTCCGCCACCGTGCTGCGTCTGGAGTATGACCCCAACCGCAGCGCCAATATCGCTCTCATCGAGTATGAGGATGGCGAGAAGCGCTACATCCTGGCTCCCGTGGGCCTGAAGGCTGGTCACAAGATCATGACCGGTCCCGACGCCGATATTCTGCCCGGCAACGCCCTGCCCATCGCCAACATCCCCGTTGGTACCGTGATCCACAACATCGAGCTGCATCCCGGCAACGGCGCCCAGCTGGTGCGTGCCGCCGGTACCTCCGCTCAGCTGATGGCTAAGGAAGGCGATGACGCTCAGATCCGCATGCCCTCCGGCGAGGTCCGCATCGTGCGCACCAACTGCTACGCCACCATCGGTCAGGTTGGCAACATCGAGCACGAGAACATCAACATCGGCAAGGCCGGCCGTAAGCGTCACATGGGTTGGCGTCCCACCGTGCGCGGTTCCGTCATGAACCCCAATGACCACCCCCACGGCGGCGGCGAGGGCCGCGCACCCGTCGGCCGTCCCGGGCCTGTGACGCCTTGGGGCAAGCCCGCCCTGGGCTACAAGACCCGCAAGGGCAAGAACCCCACCAACAAGTTCATCGTCAAGCGGCGCAACGAGAAGTAAGGAGGCAAGGTAATATGAGCAGATCTATTAAAAAAGGCCCGTATGTTGCCCCTGAGCTCCTGAAGCGGGTCGAGGAAATGAACGAGAAGAACGAGAAGAAGGTCCTCAAGACCTGGAGCCGTAGCTCTACCATCTTCCCCGCTTTCGTTGGCCACACCATTGCTGTCCATGACGGCCGGAAGCATGTGCCCGTGTATATCCAGGAGGATATGGTCGGCCACAAGCTGGGTGAGTTCGCGCCCACCCGCACCTTCCGCGGCCATCGGAAAGATTCTTAATGAAGGAGGATGCAGAACATGGAAGAGATGAAGATTGCCAAAGCGTATCTGCGCTATGTCCGCATCTCTCCCCGCAAGATCCAGATCGTCTGCGATCTGATCCGCGGCAAGGATGCCGGCACCGCCATGGCGATCCTGATGCAGACCCCCAAGGCTGCTTCCGAGCCCCTGATGAAGCTCCTGAAGTCCGCCTGTGCCAATGCCGAGAACAACTTCGGCATGGACCCCGCCAAGCTGGTGGTGTCCGAGGTGTTCGCCACTCCCGGCCCCATCCTGAAGCGGATGATGCCCCGGGCTCAGGGCCGCGCCTATCGGATCAATAAGAAGACTTCTCACGTCACCCTGGCTGTGACGGAAAAGGCATAAGAAAGGGAGGAGACAGTTTTATGGGACAGAAAGTAAATCCCCACGGCCTGCGCGTGGGCGTCATCAAAGACTGGGATTCCCGTTGGTATGCCAGTGAAGAGAAGGTCGGCGACCTGATCGTCGAGGATCAGAAGATCCGCAAGTATCTCAAGAAGACTCTGTACGGTGCCGGCGTTCCCAAGATCGAGATCGAGCGCAGCAACGAAGTCGTCACCATCTTCCTCCACTGCGCCCGGCCGGGCATGGTCATCGGCAAGGGTGGCGAGCAGATCGAGCAGTATCGTCTCGCTGTGGAGAAGCTGATCGGCAAGAAGGTGCGCCTGAACATCGTCGAGGTCCGCAATCCCGACATGAACGCCCAGCTGGTGGCGGAGAACATCGCCCAGCAGTTGGAGAAGCGTATCTCTCACCGCCGCGCCATGAAGAACGCCATGGCCCGCGCCATGCGCGCCGGCGCCAAGGGCATCAAGGTTTGCTGCTCCGGCCGTCTGGGCGGACGTGAGATCGCCGGCGTGGAGCACTATCACGAGGGCACCATCCCCCTGCAGACCATCCGCGCCGACATTGAGTACGGCTTCGCGGAGGCTGCCACCACCTTCGGCCGCATCGGCGTGAAGGTCTGGATCTACAAGGGAGAGGTCCTCTCTCAGACCCTGCGCACCACCCCCCGCACCATGGACACCTCCAAGCCCTACCAGGAGCGTCGTGAGCGTCGTCCCCGCCGGGATGGCGACCGCCGCGGCGGTTTCGGCGACCGGCGCCAGGGCGGCGGGTTCAACCGTGACCGTCAGGGCGGTTTCAACCGCGGCCAGGGCCGTCCCCAGGGCGGTTTCAACCGTGCCACCAATCCCAGCCGTCCGGCTGCCCCCGCGGCGCCCGCGGCACCCGCTAAGGAAGGAGGAGCCCAGTAATGCTTCTGCCGAAGAGAGTCAAGTATCGCCGCGTACACCGCGGCCGTATGACCGGCAAGGCCACCCGCGGCAACACCATTGCCTATGGTGAGTTCGGCCTGCAGGCCCTGGAGCCCGCCTGGATCACCAGCAATCAGATCGAGGCGGCCCGTATCGCCATGACCCGCTACACCAAGCGTGGCGGTCAGGTTTGGATCAAGATTTTCCCCGACAAGCCCGTGACCAAGAAGCCCGCTGAGACCCGCATGGGTTCCGGTAAGGGTTCCCCCGAGTTCTGGGTTGCCGTCGTGAAGCCCGGCCGCATCATGTTCGAGATCGCCGGCGTGTCTGAAGAAGTTGCCCGCGAGGCGCTTCGTCTGGCCAGCCACAAGCTGCCCATCAAGACGAAGATCGTCGCCCGCACCGAGGAAGCAGGTGAGTGAAGATGAAGGCAAGTGAAATTCGTAGCATGACCCCCGAGCAGCTCAACGAGAAGCTGGTGGGCCTGAAGAAGGATCTTTTCTATCTGCGTATGCAGCACGCCACCAATCAGCTGGATAATCCCCTGAAGATCCGGGAGACCAAGCATGACATTGCCCGAGTCAAGACCATGTTGCGTCAAAAGGAGCTCTCCGGAGCTTCTGACAAGCAGTAAGAAGGAGGGAATCGAACATGAACGAAGAGAAGAGAACTTCCTCCCGCAAGACCCGGGTCGGCAGAGTCGTATCCGACAAGATGGACAAGACCGTGGTCGTCGCCATTGAAGACCGTGTGGCCCATCCCCTGTACAAGAAGATCGTCGGCCGCACCTACAAGCTGAAGGCCCATGACGAGGAGAATGCCTGCGGCATCGGCGACCGGGTCAAAGTGATGGAGACCCGCCCCCTGTCCAAGGACAAGCGGTGGCGCGTGGTCGAGATCATTGAAAAGCGAAGTAAGGAGGTGCCGTTATGATTCAGCAGGAAACTTTTCTGAAGGTTGCCGATAATACCGGCGCCAAGGAGATCAAGTGCATTCGCGTCCTGGGCGGCTCCAAGCGCAAGTACGGCAACATCGGTGATGTGATCGTTGCCTCTGTGCGTAAGTCTGCTCCCGGCGGTCAGGTGAAGAAGGGCGAGGTGGTCAAGGCCGTTATCGTCCGCAGCGCCAAGGGCGTCCGTCGTGCCGACGGCACCTATGTCCGCTTTGACGACAATGCCGCCGTCCTCATCAAGGACGACAAAAACCCCAGAGGTACCCGTATCTTCGGGCCCGTGGCTCGTGAGCTGCGTGACAAGGATTACATGAAGATCCTGTCCCTGGCTCCCGAAGTTATTTGAGGAGGGCACGAACATGGCTATGAACATTAAGAAGGGCGATACCGTTGTCGTCCTGTCCGGCAAGGACAAGGGCAAGCAGGGTAAGGTGCTGGGCACCATCCCCAGCGAAGCCAAGGTTGTGGTGGAGGGCATCAACAAGGTCACCTGCCACATCAAGCCCCGCAAGCAGGGCGAGGAGGGCGGCATCATCAAGCGCGAGGCTGCCATCGCCGCCTGCAAGGTGCAGGTTGTCTGCCCCAAGTGCAACAAGGGCACCCGCGTTGCTCACAAGATCGAGGGCGACAAGAAGACCCGCGTGTGCAAGCACTGCGGCGCTGAGCTGTGAGAAAGGAGAGCTGACAAATGGCCAGACTGAAAGAAAAATACACTGCCGAAGTCGCTCCCGCCCTGATGAAGCAGTTCGGTTACAAGAGCACCATGCAGATCCCCAAGATCGAGAAGATCGTTGTCAATGTGGGCTGCGGCGAGGCTCGTGAAAACTCCAAGGTTCTGGAGAACGTGGTGGGCGATCTGAGCCAGATTACCGGCCAGAAGCCCGTCATTACCCGGGCCCGCAAGTCCATCGCAAACTTCAAGCTGCGTGAGGATATGCCCATCGGCGCCAAGGTCACCCTCCGCGGCGACAAGATGTGGGAATTCCTGGATCGTCTGTTCAACGTGGCTCTGCCCCGTGTGCGTGACTTCCGTGGTATCAGCGCCAACTCCTTCGACGGCCGTGGCAACTATGCCCTGGGCGTCAAGGAGCAGCTGATTTTCCCTGAGATCGAGTACGACAAGATCGACAAGATCCGTGGTATGGATGTGGTCATCTGCACCACCGCGCACACCGATGAAGAGGCCCGCGCCCTGCTGGAGCAGGTCGGCGCTCCCTTCGCCCGCTAAGGAGGAAGAAACGATGGCAAAGAAGTCTATGATCCTGAAGCAGCAGCCTGCTCCTAAGTTCTCCTCCCGTAAGTACAACCGCTGCAAGCTGTGCGGCCGCCCTCACGCCTATCTGCGTGACTACGGCGTTTGCCGTATCTGCTTCCGGGAACTGGCCTACAAGGGCGAGATCCCCGGCGTGCGGAAGGCCTCCTTCTGAGAGGCGCCCCGCGCAACCAAATTTTGTGACCACGGGCTTTTGATATGGAGCCTTTGGCAGATCGGATGGTCTTTGCCGGTATGGGACCATGCGAAAGGTCAAAGGTGACGAATTGGGCACCACGCGCGAGCGGACTGCTCCATTCGCCATGATACCTCGCTGCCGCAGCGGTCTCGAGAGAGCCGCAACTCTAAAATAGGAGGATTTATTATGCATATCACCGATCCTGTTGCCGATATGCTGACCCGTATCCGCAACGCCAACAATGCCAAGCATGAGACCGTTGACGTCCCTGCCTCCAACATGAAGAAGAGCATCGCTCAGATCCTGCTGGATGAGGGCTACATCAAGGCCTATCCAGGTCGTGGACGACGGTACCCAGGGGACCATTCACATCTCCCTGAAGTACAACGCGGGCAAGGAGAAGGTTATCTCCGGCCTCCGCCGTGTGTCCAAGCCCGGTCTCCGTGTGTATGTGGGCGCCGATGAGCTGCCCCGCGTGCTCCGCGGCCTGGGTATCGCCATCATCTCTACGTCCAAGGGCGTCATGACCGACAAGAAGGCCCGCGAGCTCCATGTCGGCGGCGAAGTCCTGGCATTCGTCTGGTAAGGAGGGTATCGGACAATGTCGAGAATTGGTAGAATGCCCATTACCGTTCCCGCCGGCGTCACCGTCAATGTCGCCGAGGGTAATGTGGTCACCGTCAAGGGACCCAAGGGCGAGCTGACGAAGGCTCTGCGCCCTGAGATGATCTTAAACAGGAAGGTACGACGATCACCGTGGAGCGTCCTTCCGACGATAAGCTGCACCGCAGCCTCCATGGCCTGACCCGCGCTCTGCTGCACAACATGATCGTCGGCGTCAGCGAAGGCTACAAGAAGGAGTTGGAGGTCAACGGTATCGGCTACCGTGCCGCCAAGGAGGGCAAGAACCTGGTCATGAACCTGGGCTACTCTCATCAGGTGATCGTTCCTGAGATCGAGGGCATCACCATTGATGTCCCCGCTCCCAATAAAATCATCATCCACGGATGCGACAAGCAGGCTGTCGGCCAGTTTGCGGCGGAAGTCCGTGAAAAGCGTCCTCCCGAGCCTTATAAGGGCAAGGGCATCAAGTACGTCGATGAAGTCATCCGCCGCAAGGTCGGTAAGACCGGCGCCAAGAAGTAAGGAGGTGTGCCGTAATGATTAAAAGACCCAATACCAACGCTCAGCGTCTGAAGCGTCACAAGAGAGTGCGCGCCAAGATCTCCGGCACCCCTGAGATGCCGCGTCTGAATGTGTTTCGCAGCGAGGCCAACATCTACGCCCAGGTCATCGATGATGTCAACGGCGTGACCCTGGCTTCCGCTTCCTCCCTGGACAAGGCCATCGAAGGTTACGGCGGCAATATCGCCGCTGCCACTGCCGTTGGCAAGCTGGTGGCCGAGCGCGCCAAGGCCAAGGGTATTGAGAACGTCGTGTTTGACCGCGGCGGCTATCTCTATCACGGCCGTGTGAAGGCTCTGGCTGAGGGTGCCCGTGAGGGCGGCCTGAAATTCTAAGGGAGGAGGAACGACAACATGCCTAGATTTGAAAGAGAACAGAGCGAGTATATCGAGAAGGTCGTTTCCCTGAACCGCGTCTCCAAGACCGTCAAGGGCGGCCGCGTCATGAAGTTCTCCGCTCTGATGGTCGTGGGCGACGGCAAGGGCAAGGTGGGCTTCGGCCTTGGCAAGGCCGCCGAGGTTCCCGAGGCCATCCGCAAAGGTTGCGAGGCCGCCAAGAAGAACATGATCACCGTGACCCTGTCCGGCAGCACTGTCCCCCACGAGATCATCGGCGAGGCCGGTGCAGGCCGTGTGCTGATGAAGCCCGCTGCCCCCGGTACCGGCGTGATCGCCGGCGGCGCTGTGCGTGCCGTCGTCGAGGCCGCAGGCATCAAGGATATCCGTTCCAAGTGCCTGCGTTCCAACAACCCCAACAACGTCGTCGCCGCCGCCTTCCAGGGCCTCAAGAGCATGCGTGGTCCTGAGGATGTCGCCCGCATCCGCGGCAAGAGCGTCGAAGAGATCGTGGGTTAAGGAGGCGCTGAAATGGCAAACTTAAATATTAAGCTCGTCAAGAGCCTGAACGGCCGCCTGGAGAAGCAGGTTGCCACCGCACATTCCCTGGGCCTGCGCAAGATCGGTGACGTCACCGTGCAGCCCGACAACGATTCCACCCGCGGCAAGATCGCCAAGATCGGCTATCTGCTGCAGGTCACAGAAGTGAAATAAGGAGGCACGGAATTATGAAGTTGAGCGAACTGTCTCCCGCCGAGGGCTCCGTCCGGGCCCCGTACCGGAAGGGCCGGGGCGCCGGCTCCGGCAACGGAAAGACCGGCGGCCGCGGTCACAAGGGCCAGAAGGCCCGCTCCGGCGGCAAGATCCGTGTTGGCTTTGAAGGCGGCCAGATGCCTCTGGCCCGCCGCATCCCCAAGCGCGGCTTCAACAACATCTTCGCAAAGCCCCTGGAGATCGTGAATCTCAGCACCCTGGATCAGTTCCAGGACGGCGATACTGTCACGGTCCACGCGCTGCTGGAGAAGGGTATCCTCTCCAAGTGCCGCTACGGCTACAAGGTTCTGGGCAGCGGCAAGGTCACCAAGAAGCTCACTGTCCAGGCTTCTGCTTTCTCCGCTTCTGCCAAGGAGGCTATCGAGGCAGCGGGCGGAAAGGCAGAGGTGAAGTAAAATGATCCAAACCATTCGCAAAGCATGGGGCATCCCTGAGCTGCGGAAAAAGATCGTTTTTACTCTCCTGATCCTGCTGATCTTCCGGATCGGCAACGCCATCACGGTGCCTTACGTGGATGTCGGCCTGCTGGAGACCTATCTGGATCAGATGGGCGGCACCATTCTGGGCCTGTACAACGTGATGTCCGGCGGCGCCTTTGCCCAGGCAACGGTCTTCGCCCTGAGCATCCAGCCCTATATCAACGCCTCCATCATCATCCAGCTGCTGACCATCGCCATCCCCGCTCTGGAGCGGCTGGCCCGTGGACGGCGGTGAGGAGGGCAAGAAGAAGATCCAGTCCATCACCCGCTATACCACTGTCGGCATCGCCATCCTGCAGGCGGTCGGCTACTATTTCATGATGCGCAACTACAACCTGCTGGCATCTGATGCCACCGGCATCTGGCCCGCACTGGTCATCGTCGTGTCCTTCATCGCCGGTTCTTCCTTCGTCATGTGGATGGGCGAGCAGATCACCGAGTTCGGTATCGGCAACGGTATCTCCATCATCCTGTTTGCCGGCATCCTGTCCCGGATCCCCACCTGTCAGCTCTCTGTACAGCGGCGTGGTGAGCTGGGCCAACGGCGGCGCTGCCGCGGACGGCGCGCTGCACCCGGCTCTGGTGGTGTTGCTGCTGGTGGGCGTCCTGGCGCTGGTTGTGTTCGTCGTGTTCATCAGCGACGCAGAGCGCCGCATTCCCGTCCAGTATGCCAAGCGTCAGGTGGGCCGGAAGATGTACGGCGGTCAGGCTCTCAACCCTCCCCATGAAGGTGAATATGTCCGGCGTTCTGCCCATCATCTTCGCCCAGAGCATCGCGTCTCTGCCCGTGACGATCTGGACCTTCATCGGTATTCCCGAGGAGGAGACGGTTTCCCGGGCAATCTACGACGCCATCGATACCCAGTCCTTCATCTATATGATCGTGTATTTCATCATGATCATCGGTTTCAGCTATTTCTACTCCACCATCCAGTTCAACCCCGTGGAGATCGCCAACAACCTGAAGAAGCAGGGCGGCTTCATTCCCGGCTTCCGTCCCGGCAAGCCGACTGTGGACTTCATTAAGAAGGTCCTGAGCAAGGTCACCCTGTTCGGCGCTATCTATCTGGGCATCGTGGCGATCTGCCCGCTGCTGCTGGGTAAGGCTGTCGGCAACGCTTATCTGGCGATCGGCGGTACGTCCGTCATCATCGTGGTGGGCGTTGCGCTGGAGACCGTACAGGCGCTGGAGTCCCAGATGCTGATGCGTCAGTATAAGGGCTTCCTGGAATAAAAAGGAAGGCGTGCTGTCAATGAAGCTGATCCTGTTAGGCGCCCCCGGCGCCGGTAAGGGAACACAGGCTGAGCGCCTGTGCAAAGTGCTGAATATCCCCACAATCTCCACTGGCAACATTCTGCGTGCCGCCGTGAAAAACGGCACGCCCACAGGTTTGAAGGCCAAGGAGTATATGGACGCAGGCAAGCTGGTGCCGGATGAGGTCATCATCGGCATCATCCATGACCGGCTGGCAGAGAGGATGACTGCAAGAACGGCTATATCCTGGACGGCGTGCCCCGCACCATCGCTCAGGCTGAGTCTCTGGAGAAGGCCGGGATCCGGTTTGACGACGTAATCTCCATCGAGATCCCCGATGAGGCGATCATGGAGCGGATGGGCGGCCGGCGTGTGTGCGAGCACTGCGGCGCCAGCTACCACATCGTGAACATTCCCCCGAAAGCAGGAGGGCGTGTGCGATGTGTGCGGCGGCAAGCTCGTGCAGCGCAAGGATGATGACCCCGAGACGGTCCGTGACTGACCGGCTGGAGGTTTATCATAGAGAGACAGAACCTCTGAAGGGCTTTTACGAGGCCCGTGGGATTCTGAAAACTGTGGAGAATCAGCCCTCTGTGGAAGAGACCTCCCGGGCCATCCTCCACGCACTGGGGAGATAAGCGCATATGATCACACTCAAATCCGCACATGAGATCGAATTGATGCGCCGGGCGGGAAAAATTACCGCGGCTGCCCGTGCTTTGCAGGGGAATTGGTAAAGCCCGGCGTCACAACCCATGAGATCGACCGTGCAGTGGAGCATTTCATTCGCAAGCAAGGCGCAGTCCCCTCCTTCCTGCATTACAACGGCTATCCGGCCAGCGCCTGCATCAGCGTCAATGACGAGATCATCCACGGAATTCCCGGACCCCGGGTCCTCCAGGAGGGCGATATCGTCAGTGTGGATGTGGGAGCGTACATTGGAGGGTTTCACGGCGACTGTGCGGCCACCTTCCCCTGCGGCAGGATCTCCCCGGAGGCGCAGGATCTGATCGACGTGACCAGACAGAGCTTTTTTGAGGGAATCAGGTTCGCCAAGGAGGGCTACCGGCTGTTCGATATCTCGGCAGCCATCCAGCAGTACGTGGAGAGTCACGGCTACTCCATCGTCCGGGAATACGTCGGCCACGGTGTCGGCGCCCAGATGCACGAGTCGCCGGAGATCCCCAATTACGGCCATCCCGGCCGGGGGCCCAGGCTCCTCCGCGGCATGACGCTTGCAATCGAACCCATGGTGAACGCCGGTTCGGCGGCCATCCAGCAGATGAGCGACGGCTGGACCGTCAAGACGCTGGACGGCAAGTGGGCGGCCCACTATGAAAATTCCATTCTGATCACCGACGGGGAGCCTGAGATCCTGACGGCCCCCGCCATCTGAGAGGAAACGCATGGAAATTGCAGCATCCAACATCGTAAGATCCGTTGCCGGCCGGGACCAGGGAAAGCTTTTCATCGTTCTCGCGGTGGAGGGGGAGTACCTGCTGCTGGCGGACGGGAAATCCAGGAAGGTGGAGTCGCCCAAACGCAAAAAGCGCAGACACGTGCTGTTTGTAGCGGCGGACGAGAACCGGCTTTCTGAAAAGATCAGAGGCGAAGCCAGGATCACCAACAGCGAGCTTCGCAAAACCCTTGCGGCTTACCGCGAGGAGGTTTATCCGGACCAGGAGGGATAACGTCTTGGCAAAATCCGACATGATCGAAGTGGAAGGCGTTGTGGTAGAGTCCCTGCCCAACACGACTTTCCAGGTGGACATTGGAAATGGCCACATGATTCTGGCACACATTTCCGGAAAACTCAGAATGAATTTCATCAGGATCTTGCCCGGCGATAAGGTCACGGTGGAAATGTCACCGTACGACCTGACCCGCGGCCGGATCACCTGGCGCAGTAAGTAAGCGCCACTTGAGCTGAAAAGACACAAAACGCTGAAAGGAAGGTTACAAAACTTATGAAAGTAAGACCGTCCGTGAAGCCCATGTGCGAGAAGTGCAAGATTATTCGCAGAAAGGCCGTGTAATGGTGATCTGCGAGAATCCGAAGCATAAGCAGAGACAGGGCTAAGTAGAATTGGAGGTGCTTTAGAGTATGGCACGTATTGCCGGTATTGACCTGCCGAAGGATAAGCGAATCGAGATCGGTTTCACTTATATCTACGGTATTGGCAGAAAGAGCGCTCAGGACATCCTGGCGCAGACAGGCATCAACCCCGACACCCGGGTGAAGGATCTGTCCGACGCCGAGGAGCAGAAGCTCCGTGACGTGATCGACAACTATATCGTCGAGGGCGATCTGCGCCGCCAGACCGCTCTGGACATCAAGCGCCTCAGCGAGATCGGCTGCTACCGCGGCATGCGTCATCGCAAGGGCCTGCCTGTCCGCGGCCAGCGCAGCAAGACCAATGCCCGCACCCGCAAGGGTCCCAAGAAGACCATTGCCAACAAGAAGAAGTAAGGAGGGAGATAGAATATGGCTAACTGCTAAGGCCGGTAAGAAGGTCATTCGCCGCCGTCGTGAAAAGAAGAACGTCGAGAAGGGCCAGGTCCATATCCGCTCTTCTTTCAACAACACCATGGTAACCGTTACCGATACCCAGGGCAATGCTATTTCCTGGGCTTCCTCCGGCGGACTGGGTTTCCGCGGCAGCAAGAAGTCCACCCCCTTCGCTGCACAGAGTGCCGCTGAGACGGCTGCCAACGCCGCTATGGAGCATGGCCTGAAGACCGTGGAGGTCTTCGTCAAGGGCCCCGGCCAGGGCCGTGAGGCCGCGATCCGGGCGCTGCAGGCCGTGGGCCTGGAAGTGACCATGATCAAGGACGTCACGCCCATCCCCCACAATGGCTGCCGCCCCCCCAAGCGCCGCCGCGTGTAATCGAAAGAGGAGGTAACAAGCAATATGGCAAAGAATATGCAGCCCATCGCCAAGCGCTGCAAGGCTCTGGGCATTTCTCCTACCGTCATGGGCTATCCAAGAAGGAGACCAAGCGCAACCCCGGCGGCCAGATGAGAAAGAAGAAGAGCGAGTATGCCATCCAGCTCAACGAGAAGCAGAAGGTCAAGTTCATCTATGGCATTCTGGAGAAGCAGTTCCACGCCTATTACGAGGCGGCCGCCAAGACCCCCGGCAAGACCGGCGACAACCTGCTGATCGCTGTGGAGCGCCGTCTGGACAATGTGGTATACCGCTGGGCTTCGCCATGACCCGCCGTCAGGCCCGTCAGCTGGTGAGCCACGCCCACTTCACCGTCAACGGCCGGAAGGTCGACATTCCCTCCTATCAGGTCAAGGCCGGCGATGTGATCGAGGTTGCCGAGTCCAGCCGCTCCTCTGAGATCTTCAAGCGCCTGCTGGGCCAGGATGCCCCCGTGTTCCTGATCCCCGCCTGGATGGAGCGTGAGAAGAACGCCCTGAAGGGCACCGTGACCCGTCTGCCCGCCCGGGAGGACATCGACGTTCCCGTCGAGGAGCACCTCATCGTTGAGTTGTACTCCAAGTAAGCGGAGGATACCCTCAATAATGATAGGAACTGCCGGCGGCGCGCAATCATGCGTGCTCGCAACAAGAAGATGAAGGAGGGTACTGCATGATCGAAATTGAGAAGCCCCAGATTGAGTGCATCGAGACGCCGGGGGACGCCACATACGGCAAGTATGTGGTGGAACCGCTGGAGCGCGGCTATGGCACCACTCTGGGCAATGCGCTGCGCCGCATTCTGCTCTCCTCCCTGCCTGGCACGGCGGCGACCAGCATCAAGATCGCCGGTGTGCAGCATGAGTTTTCCACCATCCCCGGTGTGAAGGAGACGTGACGGAGATCGTCCTGAATGTGAAGGGCCTGCTCACCAAGCTCCACTGCGAGACGGTGAAGACGGTCTACATCGAGGCGGTGGGCCCCTGCGAGGTCAAGGCCGGCGACATCAAGGCCGATGGCGAGGTGGAGGTCCTGAATCCGGAGATGCACATTGCCACGCTGGATAACGGCGCGACGCTGAACATGGAGATCACCCTGTCCCACGGACGCGGCTATGTGCCTGCGGACCGCAACAAGCCGCAGCAGAACGTGATCGGCGTCATCGCCGTGGATTCCATCTACACCCCCGTGTATAAGGTCAACTACACTGTGGAGCCCACCCGCGTGGGTACCTCCAGCGACTTCGACAAGCTGACGCTGGAAGTCTGGACCGACGGGACCATTTCTGCCCGGGACGCTGTTTCTTGGGCGCCAAGATCCTGTGCGACCACTTTACTCTGTTCACCGACCTCTCCGAAAGCGTTGGCAGCAAGCCTACCGTGGTGGAGAAGGCGGAGGCCCAGCGGGACAAGATGCTGGAGATGACCATTGAAGAGCTGGATTTGTCCGTCCGCAGCTTTAACTGCCTGAAGCGTGCCAACATCAACACCGTGGAGGATCTGATCTCCAAGACGGAGGACGAGATGATGAAGGTGCGTAATCTGGGACGCAAGTCGCTGGAGGAAGTCATCAACAAGCTGGCGATGATGGGACTCCATCTGGCCGACGAAGATAACAACAACTGATTCCAATGCCGGCGGACGTTCCCCGGCTGACCAAAATCCTGATAAGGAGGAAACCGAAATGCCCGGAACTCGGAAACTTGGCAAGACCACCGACCAGCGCATGGCGATGCTGCGTCAGCAGGTCACTGATTTCCTGGATAACGGCAAGATGGAGACCACTCTTGCCCGCGCCAAGGAGATCAAGCCTCTGGCTGAGAAGATGATTACCCTCGGCAAGAAGAGCGACCTGGCCGCTTATCGGCAGGCGATGAGCTTCATCACCCGCGAAGATGTCTGCAAGAAGATCTTCAAGGAGATCGCTCCCAAGTATGCGGAGCGCAACGGCGGCTATACCCGCATCATCCGCACCGGCATCCGCCGCGGCGATGCTGCGGAGACCGCTATCATCGAGCTGGTGAAGTAAGAACCCGCAATCAAAAAAGCCCTTTGTCATGGGAACCTAGGACCTGTGACAAAGGGCTTTTGATTGTTCTTGTGGACCTGAAGGAGATGTGATACAATGGAAGCGAAGGGGGAGATCTCTATGCGCATGGTTCACTGTGAGGACTGCGGAAAGCGGTATGACTACGATGTGGATGGCTTCTGCCCCCGGTGCGGGGCCTTCAACCAGCCTGTCTGGGTCCGGAGTGGCGGGACCGCCGCGGCCGCTGAGTCCCCTGCGGCACAGCAGAAGCGGACAGGGAGGCTCCAGCGGGAACTGGGAGAAAATCTCCGTCAGGCAGAGATGGCCATGGGCCGGCTGCTGAAGGAGCAGTCCCACGGTCGACGGCTGCCCGGCGGGGACTTGTGAGCGCCCGGCAGCAGAGCAAAGGAGGGAACATCTGTGAAGAAGATTTCCTGCGCTTCGTGCGGCAAACGGTATGATTGCGATGCAGACGGCTTCTGCCCCCGGTGCGGGGCCTTCAATCAGCCTGCAGGGGACGGAGACGCGCCGCAGCTCGAGAAGAAACCGGAATTTCAGCAGAGGGAGAAGCCCGCAGCACGCGGGCGAAAGAGAGCCCATTCAGCTGCCAAGGAGGGGGGACTGCTTCTGGGACTGGAAGTGGTGTCAGATCTGGCAGTGGACCTGGTGGGAGATGCCATTTCTGACCTGTTCTCCTGACCGTCTATGCAGAGCACCGAACGGAATATGAGATGAAGGAAGCGGGCGGGGCCCGCTTCCTTTTTTCGTGTTATGAAAAAACAGGAGAAAATTTTAACGGGTGTAAATTTTCAGCTGCCGCGCAAACTACCGCTGCATGAATGAGGAGGTGTGGGCGCGATGTGGAGAGGTCGCCTGTTTTTTCTGTGCCTTGCCCTGGCACTGCTGTCCGGCTGCGCGCCGGGCGGCCCTGTGGCGGAGGCTGGGGCAGATGCCCAGCTCCCGGCGGACAAGCTGATCGCCATTACATTTGACGACGGCCCACGCCGGAATACTACCGAGCGGCTGCTGGACGGCCTGCAGGAGCGGGGGGCAAGCGCCACCTTTTTCCTGATTGGCAAGCAGATCGAAGGCAATGAGGACCTGGTCCGGCGGATGCAGGCAGAGGGCCATCAGGTGGGCAGCCACACCTGGAACCATGTACGGCTTCAGGGGGTCTCCCGGGAGACGCTGCAGCGGGAGGTAGGCCGTACAGAGGAGACGCTGGAAGCGTTGCTGGGAGGGGGGCCATATTGGCTCCGCCCGCCATACGGGGCCGTGGATGCGGCGGACCGGGAGCTGCTGCAGGTGCCCATGATAAAGTGGTCCATCGATCCCAGGGACTGGGAAAAGCTCAATACAGCCCAGGTGAAGGCGGCGGTCCTGGAAAATGCGGCCCCCAATCAGATCATCCTGCTCCATGATATCTACGATACCTCTGTGGACGCGGCACTGGAGATTGTAGATACGCTTCAAGGGGAAGGCTACCGCTTCGTGACGGTGCAGGAACTGCTGGAAGCCAACGGTATCCAACCGGAGGCCGGTGTGCTGTACTGCTCCGGCGACACATAAAAAAGCGCCCGGTGTGCCAGCACACCGGGCGCTTTCAGCGCGAAATCAGCCCTGCAGGATCAGCAGGACCAGCGTCAGGATCAGGAAGATGGCCCCAACCCATTTGGTGGCGCGGGCCAGCTTGGCGTCCAGAGTCTTGGCCTTGTTGCGGGACAGGAAGGAGTCGGCCACACCGCCGATGGCACCGGAGAGGCCGGCGCTCTTGCCGGACTGGAAGAGCACGATGACAATGACTGCCAGACCGCAGAGAAGCTGCAGGATCGTGATGACGAGCGTTAAAGCGTCCATACAGGATAACCTCCAAAACTTTCAGCCATGCAGCGCATGGATCATGATTTCACAGATGTTTATGATACCATAGTTTTCTCTGTATTTCAAGGGGATTTTGCAAAAAAGCAGACAAATCAAAGCTATGCGGAAGCGTACGGACAGACGACAAAAAAGTTTGAAAATGATGGAACAAATGTTTGCTTTTCCTGCGGCGTTGTGGTATAATACAGCCAGAAATCCAGCGGAGGTGGACACGTATGCGGGAGCTCTCAAAGATGCAGCAGAAAATCTACGAGTATATTGCCGCCTGTATCCGGGAGCAGGGCTACCCCCCCTCGGTGCGGGAGATCGGGGAGGCCGTGGGGCTGAAGTCACCCTCCACAGTCCATTTTCACCTCAAACGGCTTGAGGAGGCAGGCGTCATTGAAAAGGGCGCCGGCAAGGGCCGCGCCATCACGCTGCGGGAATCTCCTAAGCCTGAAAATCAGGTCCCAGTGGTGGGCAATGTGGCGGCCGGCAGCCCCATTCTGGCGGAGGAGTGCATCGAGGACTATTTGACCTTCGATACCGCCGGTCGGCCCGGGGAGTATTTTGCCCTGCGGGTCCGGGGCGAGTCCATGCTGAACGCAGGCATCCTGCCCGGCGACCTGGTGGTAGTTCACAGCCAGCCCACTGCGCAGCACGGTGAGATTGTGGTGGCTCTGATCGATGACGAGGCGACGGTCAAGCGCCTGTCTCTGAAAAGCGGTCAGGTATGGCTGCTGCCGGAGAATGAGGCATATTCCCCCATTGACGGCACCTATGCCCAGATATTGGGTAAGGTGGCCGCCGTGGTGCGGCGCTATTGAAAGGCGCGGAAGCGCGCAAAGAAAGGGCGTGATGGAGATTTTCCGTCACGCCCCTCTGTTTTCCAAATCCGGCGGTCACGTCCCGGAGGAATGGGGCCTCCGCCGGACCAGCTGGGGCGCAGGGCCGTCCTGCAGCTCCTGGCGCAGCTTTTCCAGCGCCCGCTTTTCGATGCGGGATACATAGCGGCGCGGCAAATGTAAGCGATTGGCTCCGGAAAATTACGCCGTCTCTGGCGGCGCAATCCCTTGCGGTGTCTGGCTTTCCAACCTTTCGTCCAGCTGGGCGAAACGGAATTTGATAATGACTTTCTTATCCTCGGTCAGTTCCACCGCTCGATAAGGCTGACCAGCAGCTCCCGGCTCTCTCCCGGCGGTTTCGACGAACCGTTGTACCAGTTCCCTGGCCCTGTCCTCACTGCGGACAGGGCTTTTTTTGACGCAGCTCCAGTTCCTGCCGCTTTTCCTCCAGTTGCTCCCGTTCCAGCTTGATCCGGCTGAAGATGCGCTGGAAGTCCGACTCCGGCAACAGCCCGCTGAGCCGGTCGGTATACATCCGATCCAGATTGGCGGTGAGGCTGTCGATCTTGGATTGGAGCGCTTGGAGTTCCGCCTCCAGGTCGCCCCGCTTCCCAGCCTTCTCCACGGCTTCCTGGGCCACGGGCAGCAGTTCATCTGGGTTCAGATACGCCTGGCACACCTCCCGCACCTTGGCGACCACCGCGTCGGTCACCGTCTTCTCCTTGATGGAGTGGCAGGTGCAGACCCCCGCTTTGGTGAACCGCTGATAGGTGCGGCAGACGAAGTACAGCACATCCTCCCCCCTGGCGTTTTTCCGGTTGAGTACCGCCAGAGGATAGCCGCACTCGTGGCAGAAGATCAGTCCTTTCAGCAGAAAGTCGTAGGTCCGGCTCCGGGTGTGCTTGCGGCTGTTTACTAACATCCGCACTTTCGGAAAGTTCCGCATCGACCAGAGGCTCGTGGGTACCCTCCACCACCACCCAGTTGGCCGGGTTTTGCTTCAGGCACTTCTTGGACTTGTAACTGATCTTCACGCTGCGCCCCTGTACCATGTTGCCAAGGTAGGTCTCGTTCTGTAACATGTCGGAGATTCGCTCGCTGCTCCACAGGCCGGTGTAGGGACCGGGTCTTGCCACCGGGAGATTCGCGTAGGTTGCCGGGGTAGGTACTCCCTCTTGGTTGAGGAGTGTGGCGATATTCCGGCAACTCATGCCGGAGAGGGCCAGGGCGAAGATCCGCCGCACGATGGGAGCCACTTCCTCGTCAATCACAATCTTGTTTTTCTCCGTGGGGTGCATCTTGTAGCCGTAGACCGGCTTGCCGCCGATGAACTGCCCCTTGCGCTGTTTATCCCGCTTGACGCTCTTGATTTTCTTGGAGATGTCCTTGGCGTACATGTCATTCATGATAGCCCGGAACGGCGTGATATCGTTTGCCGTGGACTCCACGCCGGTGTCGATGCCGTCCAGCAGGGAGATGTACCGCACACGGTGTTCCGGGAAATAGCGCTCCATATAGTGGCCGGTCATGATGTAGTCGCGCCCCAGCCGGGACAGATCCTTGGTGAATGACCATGTTGACCTTCTTGTCTTCGATATCCGTGATCATCCGCTGGAAGGCCGGCCGGTCAAAACTGGTGCCGCTCCAGCCGTCGTCTATATAGGTGTCATAGACGCTCAGCCGGTGCTGCTGCACAAACTCCCGCAGCAGGGATTCCTGGTTCTGGACGCTCTGCGATGGCCCTTCGCTCTCATCCTCCTTTGATAGTCTGATGTATAACCCCGCATGGTAATCTATGGGATTGCTTATCTCTAAGTACATGCTATACCTCCTGAGATAAGCGGCCATTCATCATAAATATTATAATATTTTGCGGCCATATCGTCAAATTTTCACCGTATTTCGGAGATTTCTCTCTATAAAAAGCCTTAAGGACTGTCTTACCAGCTCTGGCAGCTTTTCTCCTTCTTCTGTGAAAAAGCAATGGACAACCGGCACCCGTCCATCCTTTTTCATATGCACTCCCTCCTTTCTGAAATAGTAAAGAATATGCGGCAATTCATTCACACTTGCTTATCTGCATTTAGAAAAGCCGTGTCGGGATAACGACACGGTTCAACAATGATTGACAAAGTTTCCCTCCCTTCTTACAATAAAGGTGAGTTGGGAGGTGTTGAAATGCATCCGGGATTAAATAAGTATATGATGCAGCTGCGCATGGAATCTAAAGAGAAGGAAAATCAGGGCAAGCCGCCGATCACCTCTCCCGATGTGGTTCAAACAGCTGATTTTGTGTTTTCTCGAATTCCACATCAAGAGGGTGACAGCGGCCGGCTTTTACTGGCCAAACAAAAAGCTGACCGGAACAATCGGTATCTCGTGAAACACGCTTATACAGATTGTGCCTGCAACGAGTTCATCTATACCAAATTGGCTCAGGCGATGGGATACTGTATGCCGGACGCGGTCTTATTCCAGCTCTCTCCAGGGGAAAAGCGGCCTTATTTCAAAACGGAGTATATTATAGGGGAACGATACTTGACCGTGACCGATCCAGCGCCTACTTATAAAAAAGTACGGGAGCAAGCCAAAAATTGGGAACACTATTTTGCCTTCTATGGCTTGTACAGCCTTACAGGCGAGGGGGATGGCGTTGAGATCTTGCTCGCTGATGACGATAGAATCTATCGTGTAGACACGACCGATGCTTTTCCTATCAGCAATTTCCAGCTTGACGCAGCCGGCATTCACCAAACCATCCGTGGTCTGAACCCGCAGCAAGTTATGAAAGAAAACCTGCTTTCCAGCGATCTGTCACATGTTCTCGATTCTTCTTGGTGCGATGTTCATCTGGCAAGGTGCCTGAAAATTTGTCCAGATAGTCTGCCTTATTTCTTAGGCCCTTTCGCCCGTATTCAGGAGATTGGTGACGACTACATTGATGATTTTCTGAACACACTCTGTTATTTCTACCCCGATTTTATTGGCGACTATTTCAAACGCTATATTTCTGCTCTGCAAAAACAGTGTGCGGAGTATTGGAAAGAAAAACGGTGAGGGGACATCCCTCACCGTTTTAGCGTACCAGATCATGCTCCAGCTGTTTGACTGAACAGACCTGAAAGGGCCATTGAGGTTCGTTCCAACGACTCCCGCGATATAACCGGCTGCGGTTCATTACCAGGACTTGCTCAAATACACCGGCATGATAATCATTCAGAAGCCGTGTCAATCCAGGACGATTCAAATCATGTCCGGGAAAACCGTCATCCTCATAATATCCTGAAATTTGAAATCCCTTTGCCGCCGCATAGCCTTCCAGTTTCCGCTTTTGCATCTTCAATGTGTCCCGCCGCATTTCAGAATTTCCACCCTTATCCACACGGCAATAAATTGCTGTACGTTTCCCTTGCATAAAATTCACCTCTTTTCTATTGTCCCACAAGGCCAGCGCAAAATTTGGCGCAAAAAATCACCGCATTTCGATTAGTCCATCTAAGAACTGCTCAAAACTCGGTGCCAGTTGTATATTCAGTTCATACCCCTGCCGAACCTCCACACGGCGGATTAAAATAGATAGGAGCATTTTCTTTTCCTCCATGGTTCCACTGGTAAAGATCTGGTTCAGCCCACAGTATTTGAGCTGTTTGATCCGGATCTCCAGGCGGAGCTGCTCTGCATTTTGGAGTTTGGCTTCCAGTTCAAAAAGCCGTTCCTTTTTTTCCTGGACAGCCCGCTCTGTTTCCTCAAGAAGGGAGTGCAGCAGCGTCAGCTGAAACAAGCTCTCACCACGGAGCGCCTTGGCGATCTCGCTCCGGAGGGTTTCGTAATCCTGCTGCTTCCCTGCCAAAGCATTTTGGGCCTGTTCATATTCCTTTTTCCGATCTCTGAGGGCGATTTGATACTTGTATTCCAGGATTGTTTCCACAGGCAGGGCCTCCAGTTGTTCCAGCAGAGCGGATATGACGATTTTAAAAGCCGCCTCAATCCGTTCGGCCCGATAGGTCCGCGGCCCATCACATTCCACTGGAACGCCACCCACGCTGGCATTGCAGCGATAGAGCCTGCGGTCCTGCTGATAAAGGGTACCGTCTTTTCTGCGGTATTGTTTTCTACTGGTGGTGCCATTGACTCGCGCACCGCAATGGGCACAATAGAGGAATCCGCTCAAAAGAGACTTTCCTCTCGTCTGCATCGGTATAGTTCTCATATTTTCTGACACTCCTTTTCTTCGATTTGCTCGAATCTCCTGCACACTGGAAAACGTATCATCGTCCACGATCTGAAGTTCTGGAAGCTGTTGGGACTCCGCATCACCTTTTTGAAGGATTCCCAGATATAAGCGGCTAGACAGAATGCGGCCAATGGTAGACTGATTCCAGCGCTTTCCTGTGCGTGTCGTATAATCGCGTTCATTCAAATAATTGGCAATACGCAGCGGCCCAAGGCCTTCGCGCATTGCTTTTTCAAACATCAGCCGTACGACTTCTGCCTCATCTTCACATATGCGCAGATCGTTCATCGGCTGATTTTTCTTGTTGAGCCGTTTTCCCCGGATTAGTTCATATCCATACGGACATTGCCCGCCTGTGAAAAAGCCTTCTTCGGTCAACTGGCGGATACGTGTCCGGACCCGCTCGGAGGTTTTTGCACTCTCGCCAGCAGCCTGCCAGTAGCGGATATAGTTGGTGAGTTTGTCAACATGGTTGTCAAAGCGCTGCTCCCCTTCACATACGCTCCAGACAGCAACACCGTTCCGCGTCAGCCATTCCACTACAAACGGCGTCTCATCGTCCCGCCTTCCGATCCGGTCAAACATATACACCAGAAGGATATCAAATTTCCCGGCGAGGGCATCTTCCCGAATCTTCAGAATGGCATCCCGCTGCTGCATGGTCAGCTTGTAGCCGGAAACACCTTTTTCAGTAAGCTCCTTGATGATCTCCCAACCTCTTTCTTGGGCAAATGTGCGGCAGGCGATGCGCTGCATAGGGATATCGTTTTTCTCTCCCTGTCCCCGGTCTGATACACGGTAGAGGCAGTACACTTTGTTCATGGCCGTACTCCTTTCAGATTGATATTTTCATTCTAAAGGCGCAGCGGCTGGCTGAACAGAGGGCGGTTTCTGTTCGGACAGGGCAGTAAATACATAGTGCCAAATGCTGGTTTCCGGTGCATCGCTTTCAAAAGCCAGCTTTACGCGGGAATTATTGATGTTTAAGGTGAGTTCATGCTTTTGGGTATCATATTTCATGCTGAAAGCCTCCTAATGAATTTTGAATTTGATATAGAAAAACCGCCCTTTCGGACGGTTGAATTTTCGTATTGAATTCGCGTCTGCCTTGGGTGCGAACGCAATGGGCGCGCAGACGAGTGACGCCTCTAATCAAAAGTATAGTGTCTGATTTTCATTTTGGGGTGTAGCCCATTTGGGCTGCCGAATGAATGGCACCCCCAATTACTTCTTAGCAATTCTTTGCCATGTTGATTGATGAAATGAGCGATGTATGATACAATAAGACAATCATTTACAGCAGTGAGGTCTTGCATGAAGAACAAAAAGCCTCCTTTTGAAATCACAAACCAGATCATTGACTATGTGGCGGAGATCGCCGAGCTGATAGGCCGCTTGAATGCAGCACCACTCTTCTTTCCACAAATCCTACCCTGCGCCGTGCCAACCGCATCCGCACCATCCATGGTTCCTTGGCCATCGAGCAGAATACCCTTTCCTTGGAACAGGTGACAGCAGTTCTGAACGGCAAACAGGTTCTGGCTCCCCCAAGGACATTGCCGAAGTCAAAAATGCCTATGAAATTTATGAGTGGCTGGAGGAACTCAATCCCTATTCGGTGGACGATCTGCTGACCGCCCATGGCATTATGACTCGGGGCTTGATGGAAGAGTCCGGCGTGTTTCGTACCCGGCCTGTGGGTGTGGTGGACAGCGAGGGGCATGTCCTGCATTTTGGAACGCTGCCCCAGTATGTCCCGGATTTGGTGATGGAACTGCTGGACTGGGTAAAGAACCAGCGAGGTACACATGCTCATCCGCAGCTGCGTGTTCCACTACGAGTTTGAACTGATCCATCCCTTTGCAGATGGGAATGGGCGTGTGGGCCGCCTGTGGCATACACTGCTGCTTTCCAAATGGAATCCAGCTTTTGCCTGGCTCCCTGTGGAGTCCATCATCCATGACCGCCAGCAGGAGTATTATGCGGCCATCAATGCCTCCAACGATGCTGGAGAGTCAACGGTGTTTATTGAGTTCATGCTCTCAGCCATCAAAGCATCGCTCATGGATGCCATTAATACGAGTAATGAAATGAGTGATGGAAAGGTGGATAAGGTCACACTCCGCTGGAACAAGATTCAGGAGTATCTCAAAATTCACGACTATATCATGAACGCCGATGTGCGGGAACTGTGCGGGGTGTCGGCGGCAACGGCGAATCGAATCTTAATAGGGTTGATAAATAATAATAAACTGAACAAATACCATTTAAACGGTCACTGGGCCTACAAATCGACTGTAGAATAATAAGATCCCCAAGCTTCAATAGAAAATAGAGAGAGGAGATATTGGGATGAGTGAGGTATTTCAGGACTTTTTGTTCCCTACATTAAGCCAGATTTCGCCATAGCATATGTGGTATTGACGATAGTTATAACAATTTTTGGGACATATTGGCCGAATTGATCCAAAATGCCGTTGATGCGATTAACCGCACCGATCCTGTCGTGCAAGGCGAAATTTATTTGCAGATTGACTGTATTCGAAAAGAAATCTCAATCCGGGATAACGGGTGCGGAATCGCGCCCGAAAAGTTAGTCACATTTTTACGCCCTTTTTCCACGGACAAATTAGACGATGAAAATCAGATTGGGGAAAAGGGCGTAGGACTAAAATTTGCCTATTTCCAAAGTGCTTATTTTAAAATTCATACAGGCAATGCCTCTGGAAGTGCGCTGGCAGAAATTCGAGATGCTCGACTTTGGAAGTTACAAACCAGCCAAGAACCTCTGACTGTTTCCTACGAAAGATATAACGAGCCTTTCTGCGGTACAGAAATCGTATTAAAAGGCATTGAAAATGAACCACTTTTTTCTCTTTCAATTTCTCAGATGAGATATATCTTACGAACGAAAACCGCTGCTGGTAATACAAGTGCCATCTGGAGGGATATTTCTCCAATTAAAATTACATTAGAAATGACGGACTATAACGGCGACCATATAAAAGAAGATATTCCATATAAGTATTACCTACCTACCGATACGCTGTCCGTCCGTGATCAAATTTCTCTTGACGACTTTGAAGAATGGCTGCGCGGCGGAGATAGAACCGACCTTGAAAAACGCACAAAACTGCGGGATAAGGTAATTACGGCAAAGGGTAGCTATCTGCACAATGGCTATCGAGAAATCCGCTATTGGGCATCTTTTGTCCCCTCCCGCAGTGTTTGGGATCAACTATGCATAAAAAGAAGGGCTTGCGACTGACAGCCTTCTTTCCAATGAAGAATGGATTAATGAAAAAATTTTTTGTCCTGCACCGCCCCGAATTTATACTGCGGTAAAAGGCCTACCGGTATTACGGTCGAACATCCATCCGCAGGTTATTCTGGTTATTGGTCGAATATGTTCATTATATTTGAAGATGATCGTCTGAGTTTTGACATTGGCCGTAAGTCAATTCATGGGCTCACTGCAAATATCTACAAGAGTTATGCAAAAGAAATCTTTAATCGATTCCTTCAGTATATTGTCAAATATGTTAGCGGTACTGTCGAGCCATACTCCGCTGAATGGAATAAAGAAGGGTTGATTGATGAAATTAAATCTTTACCGGATCTTGGCTGCAGTGTCGTAAAGTTTGGCAAGAATCCCAAGGATCAAGAGGCATCTGTTGCTGCCATATTTTATGAGTTAATTGGAGCCGGGTATATAAACGATGTGGAACCTCTGATCTCCGGATACCGGAACAAATATGATCTCTATGCAAAATGGAATAGCAGGACAGTCATCATCGAATTCAAATCTCACCTTAAAAGACTTTGACGTTGTAATGAGGACGCAGAAAAACTCCATCGAGCCACTGGACGAATGGATTACTTTGTTTTGCGCGTGTCCCGGTCGTGGATATCGTCCAGCATGGTGTCATCCACGCCCACCACATCCATCAGCTGGAGGGCATTGCCCTCCTTATCTGTCTCAATGGAATCCGACAGAGAGACTTCTCCCTGGAGCTTTTTCTGGCTGCGGAAGTACATGAGAATTTCGTTTTCAATGCAGCGGGCGGCGTAGGTGGCCAGGCGGGCGCCCTTCTCCGGGTCGAAGCTGGAGATGCCCTTGATGAGGCCGATGGTGCCGATGGAGATCAGGTCCTCCTGATCGGCGCTCTGGGTATAGTATTTCTTGATGATGTGGGCCACCAGGCGCAGGTTCCGCTCGATGAGTACATCCCGGGCCTCCTGATCTCCCTGGGCGTAGCGGCGGAGATATTCCCGCTCCTCTGCGGCGGACAGCGGCTTTGGAAACGACCCGCCGCCGGACAGGCGGAGTGAGAAGAGCAGCGTGTTGGCGAAGAGCAGCAGTGCGGCAGACAACATAGAATCCCTCCCTGTACCATCATTCCTATGCCGGGCAGGGAAGTCCCCATGCGGAAAGCCCTTTGACGGGGCGGCGGGCTGTGGTATACTGGTCTCATCGGACAGAGGAGGGACGGTATGGGCTATCTGGTCTACATCCTGCGCTGCGGGGACGGCACACTGTACACAGGCTGCACCAACGACCTGCCCCGCCGCCTCCAGGCCCACCAAAGCGGGCGGGGCGCCAAGTACACCCGCAGCCGCCTGCCGGTGGAGCTGGTCTACCAGGAGGCGGTGCCGGACCGGTCTGCGGCCCTGCGGCGGGAGGCCGCCATCAAACGGCTGGATCGCAGGCGGAAGCTGGCCCTGATCGCGGCCTTCCGACCGGGGACGGCGGAAAAATGAACAGAACGTAAAATGCGGGAAAAATGCTGACAACCCCTACACATCAGGGAGAAAACGTGCTATCATATATAAGTTGAATTATGCGTTTTTCGGCGGGGGCAGCCCACCGGCAGAGAGGAGGAGGCCATGAGACAGCGAATACAGCGGATGCTGACGGCAGCGGTCGGCCTGCTTCTGCTTCTGTCCGCCAGCGGCTGCGGATTTTCCTTTTCCCCCACGGACCTGTACAGCCTGCCGCAGCTGCCGGAGGAGTACACGGAGCTGAACAGCTCACTCAACCAGTTGCTGGAGAGCGGGGCGGAGTACGCGGCCCCCGTCTCCGGCAGCAACATCCAGCCCGTGCAGCTGGAGGATCTGGACGGAGACGGCGAGGAGGAGGCGCTGGCCTTCTTCCGCAACTCCGCGGATGAGAAGCCCCTGAAGATCTATATCTTTACCGCCGGAAAGCAGGGATATGAGCAGGCTGCCGTCATTGAGGGCACCGGCACCAGCATTTACAGCATTGCCTACGAGGATCTGGACCAGGACGGCCGGAAGGAGCTGCTGGTGGGCTGGCGGGTCAATACGGACCTCCTGGCCCTCTCCGTCTACACCCTGCGGTCCGGGGAGCCGGAGGAGCTGGTGCAGGGCACCAGCTATGTGAAATATGCGGTCAACGATCTGAATCAGGATGGCCTGTGGGAGCTGGTGGTGCTCCGGGCCGATGAGGAGGGCAACGGCATTGCGGATTACTACTGCTGGCAGGAGGAAGAGTTCCAGCTGCGAACCTCCGCACGGATCACCAGCACCATGGCGGAGCTGAGCCAGCAGGGGCGTGTGAAGAGCGGTGTCCTACAGGACGGTACGCCGGCCCTGTTCGTCACGGGGGTGGAGGAGTCGGCCTGGATGGTCACTGACATCCTGACCGTGAAAAATGGAGAACTGGTGAACATCCTGCTGTCCGACGTGACGGGGGTGTCTTCGGAGATCGCGCCCTTCAGTTCCCTGTACCCGGAGGATATCAACGGCGACGGTATCACAGAGGTCCCCCATCCCGAGCCGATCCCGGCCTGGGGAAACGTGGGTGAGGACCCCTGCCGGCGGATCGACTGGTATACCTATACCAGCGACGGCACCAAAGCGGCTGTGGTGAGCACCTACCACAGTGTGGAGGACGGCTGGTACCTGCGCCTGCCGGACGTGTGGAAGGATCAGATCCTCATTACCCGCACGGCCGGGACGGAGGAGGTCACGGTCACATTCTCCTACCGGGGAGACAGCGGGGAGCCACCACAGGATGTCCTGCGGATCACCAAGCTTACAGGCTCCGGCCGCGAGGCCAGAGCCACCCGGGGCGGCCGGGTCATCCTGCGCCGTCTGCCGGAGATCATCTACACGGCCGAGCTTCTGGACGCCAATGGGAGCTGGGAATACGGCCTGACGGAAGACGAGGTGCGGGAGGCGTTCAGCCTGATCACCACGGAGTGGTCCGCCGGCGACAGCTGACAGAGAAGAAAGGACGGTATGCCGAATGAAAAAAGTAATGGTGCTGGAGGATGAGTCCAGCATCCGCAGCTTTATCGTCATCAACCTGCGCCGTGCCGGGTACGACGTCATTGAGGCGGAGACCGGTGAAGAGGCACTGGACAAGCTGAAGGAGAACCCCGATACCCGGGTGGCGCTGCTGGACATCATGCTGCCGGGGATCGACGGCTTTGAGGTCTGCCGCCGCATCCGGGCCACCAACACCAAAATCGGTATCATCATGCTCACCGCCCGTTCCCAGGAGATGGACAAGGTGACGGGACTGATGACCGGCGCCGACGACTATGTGACCAAGCCCTTCTCCCCGGCAGAGCTTACCGCCCGTGTGGACGCCCTGTTCCGCCGGGCCGGCGGAGAGGAGATCCCCCAGACCGGGGAGATTCGGCAGGATCCCTTCCTGCTGAACACCCGCAACCGGACGCTGGAGAAGAACGGCCAGCGAATCAAGCTGACCCAGGTGGAGTATTCCATCATGAAGGTGTTCATGGAAAATCCGGGCAAGGCCCTCTCCCGGGAGGAGATCCTGGATATGGTCTGGGGCCGGGACTACTTCGGTGAGCTGAAGATCGTGGATGTCAACATCCGCCGCCTGCGGCTGAAGATCGAGGACAACGTGCAGAATCCCACGTACATCACCACGGTGTGGGGATACGGATACAAGTGGGGGTTCTGAGCGGCTCCGGGCGTTGTCCGGGGCCCCGCGGAGCGGGGCGGGCCGATGGCCCGTACAAGCGTTTTGGCGGAAGCCAAAACCTTGGCGCAAGGTGGAATTTACTTCCGCCGCGCAAGCTGAGGAAAGGGGTCCCATCCCGCGCCGCGGGATGGGAAGCAACGTGCAGAATCCCACGTATATCACCACGGTGTGGGGATACGGATACAAGTGGGGGTTCTGAGAAAATCGGCCGGCCAGTGATGCCGGCGTAAGGAACGCAGGGAAAGGAGGAGCGGCCCATGGCAGAGGAAGAACGGGATCGGAAGTGGATGGACGGTGCTGCGCCTCCGGGGCCTGCGGAAGCGGTGGATCGTCAATACCATTCTGCCGGTGCTGGTGCTGCTGATGCTGCTGGTGACGCTGGTATCTGTGGGCGTTTCCACCTACTATTACAGCAGCATGGAAAACGGCCTGATGAAGCAGGCGGAGGCCATGTCCAGTGCTTTCAACGACTACTTCATGAACAGCTACTCCGAGTACAACCAGATGGCGACCCAGGCAGTGGACACCTATGAGGACAAGTCCCGGATTGAGCTGCAGTTCATCGGCAGCACCGGACGTATCCAGATGTCCACCTCCGGCCTGACAGCAGGCAGCTCGCCGGGTACCAGCGATATTACCAGAGCCATCACCAATCAGGAGATCACGCCCTTCCAAGGCAGAGACCCGGAGACGGGTGAGAAGATCATGGCGGTCTCAGCGCCCCTGCTGTTCAACGGCCGGGTGGCGGGCGTCATGCGGCTGGTGACGTCCATGAAGCTGGTGGACCGGCAGATTGTCCTGGTGGTCTTTATCATTCTGGCGGTGGGAGGCATCTGCATGGCCCTGGTGCTGATCTCCAGCCTGCTGTTCATCAACAACGTGGTGGAGCCGGTGGCCGTGGTGTCTGAGGCGGCCAAGCGGATCTCTGCCGGGAGCTATGGCTTCCAGATCGAAAACAAGTACACGGACGAGCTGGGGGAACTGGTGGACAACATCAACGATATGTCCCTCAAGATCGGCCAGAACGAGAAGATGAAATCCGAGTTCATCTCCTCCGTGTCCCACGAGCTGCGGACGCCCCTCACTGCCATCAACGGCTGGGGCGAGACGATTCTGGAGGACACCACAGATGACCCCGCCCAGATGCGCCGCGGCATCCGCATCATTCTGAACGAGGCCCGGCGGCTCTCTACCATGGTAGAGGAGCTGCTGGAATTCTCCAAGATGGAGGACGGCCGATTCACCCTCCGGATGGAGCAGGTGGACCTGCAGGCGGAGTTTGAGGACGCCATCTTCACCTACGGCGAGCTGTTCCGGCAGGAGGGCATCAAACTGAACTACGAGTGCGGGGATGAGGACCTGCCTCCCATCCCCGGCGACTCTGAGCGGCTGAAGCAGGTGTTCTGCAACGTGCTGGACAACGCCGCCAAGCACGGCGGCTCCGGCAAGCGGATCGACACTTCCATCAGCCGGGAGGGCGAGTTTGAGGTGGTTCGGGTCCGGGACTACGGTCCCGGCATCCCGGAGGCGGAGCTGCCCTTCATCAAGCAGAAGTTCTACAAGGGCTCCTCCAAGGCCCGGGGCAGCGGCATCGGCCTTGCGGTGTGCGATGAGATCGTCGGCCTTCACAACGGCATCTTCACCATCGGCAACGCCGATGGCGGCGGCGCGGTGGTCACCATCTGCCTGCCGGTCAAGGAATGATTTTCGAAAATCGAACAAATGTTTGCGTTTCTGTACAGAGCATGGTAGAATTCAACTGTACGGAATTAGAAAGGAAACACATGGCAAAACAACCCCAATCCTGCGCCTTCCGCACCAGCATCGGCGGACAGGCACTCATTGAAGGCATTCTGATGCGGGGCCCGGAGAAGCAGGCCATCGTGGTCCGGGACCAGGGGGGCAATCTGGTAGAGAAGGTGGAGGAGCTGCGGCTCATCAAGGACCGGCATCCTATTTTGGGCTGGCCCCTGATCCGAGGCACCGTCAACTTCCTCTCCTCCATGGTCAACGGCGTGAAGGCGCTGATGTACTCCGCGGACTTCTATCCGGAGGAGGAGACCACGGAGCCCTCCAAATTTGAACAGTGGCTGGACCGGACCTTTTCCAACAAGAAGCTGGAGGGGCTGATCGTGGGCCTCTCTGTGCTGCTGGGTATCGGCCTGTCCATCTTCCTCTTTCTGGTGCTGCCCACCTTCCTCACCGGCGGGCTGCTGCACTTCTTCCCGGACTTCCCCATGTGGGGCCGGAACCTGATCGAAGGCGTGCTGAAGGTGGCTATCTTCCTACTGTATCTGATCTTCTGCTCCAAGCAGAAGGACATCTACCGGGTGTTCCAGTACCACGGGGCGGAGCACAAGACCATCTTCTGCTACGAGGCGGGGCTGCCCCTGACGGTGGAGAATGTCCGCATTCAGCCCCGGCACCATCCCCGGTGCGGCACCAGCTTTCTGTTCGTGGTGATCTTTGTGTCCATCCTGGTGTCCAGTGTGGTGTTCGGCATCTGGCCCATCACCAATGTCTGGCTGCGGACACTGGCACATCTGATTCTGCTGCCTCTGGTGGTGGGCATTACCTATGAGTTCAACCGCTGGGTGGGCCGCCACGTGCAGGACAGTCGGCTGGCCAAAATCCTGACGGCCCCCGGAATGTGGATGCAGAACTTCACCACCAATGAGCCGGACGACTCCATGATCGAGTGCGCCATCCGGTCCCTGGAGCTGGTCTTGCCCAGTGAAAAAGGGAAAGACGAATGGTGAATTTTTGATAATGAGGCGTATTATGGCGACGACATACAACAATTTGTATTTGGATATCCGCCAGCAGCTGCGGAGGGCAGGGATCGAGGAGGCCACGCTGGAGGCCCGGGAGTTGGTTTGCTTCGGCACTAACAAGAGCCGGGAGGAGCTGGCCCGGGATGGGGGACTGTACGCCTCCCCGGAGCTGGAGCACCGGGTCCGGGACCTGGTGCGGCGGCATCTGGAGGGCGAGCCGGTGGCATACCTTATCGGTGAGTGGGAGTTCTATGGGCTCCCGCTGGACATCTCCCGGGACGTGCTGATTCCCCGGCCGGACACGGAGGTGCTGGCGGAGCAGGCCATTGGCTATATCAAGACCTTGGGGGAGTGCCGGGTGCTGGACCTGTGCGCCGGCAGCGGCTGCATCGGGCTGGCGGTGGCGGCCCAAGTGCCCCAGGCCCGGGTGGTGCTGGGGGAGTGGTCTGACGGGGCCCTGAAGATCTGCCGCCAGAACGTCCGCCGCAACAGCCTCACCGCCCGGGTGGTGCCCATGCAGGCGGACGCCCGGGAAAAGCCGGAGAAATCCCTGGGAGAGTTCCAGTGCATCGTGTCCAATCCCCCCTATATCCCCCGGGCGGACATCGAGACGCTGGACACCTCCGTCAAGGACTATGAACCCCATCTGGCCCTGGACGGCGGCGAGGACGGCCTGGACTTCTACCGGAGCATCTCCGAGAAGTGGAAGGAGGCCCTGGCTCCCGGCGGCCGTCTGTATTTTGAAGTGGGCATCGGTCAAGCGGACAACGTGCTGCGGATCATGCGGACCCAGGGCTTCGGGGATATCCAAGTGGTGAAGGACCACCACGACATCCCCCGGGTGGTATTCGGAACGCTGTGTACAGAGCTCTGACGTTTAGAGAAAGGAACGGCAATGGTGGGGCTGCCGTTTTATGTGCAGGAGGCGGGAAGTCCGACCCTGCTGTGGGCCGGGCCCCTGGTGTCGGGCTGGACGCTGATGCGCCGGGGTTTCGTTAAGCACTCGCCCAAGCCGCGCTATACGGCGTATAGGGCGTCAGCCCTTTCCATGGCGGCCACGGCGGTGACCTAACCTTTTTGCAGCGGTTGAAACAGACCCGTCCAGTTATGCGCCTGAGTATTGGGACCCTGTCCGGGAGACGCTGCCTGGCGGCCGCGCGGTGATCGTGTATGGAGGGATGCTGTTTGGATCCCTCTGCTGGGGACTCTCTCAGAGAAGTAAGGGACTTACAGATGAGTTGAAATAAAGAGTTTTTATAGAGAATCAGGAGGAGAATACAATGGCGAGAGAGAAAGCGCCGCTGCCCAACGCGGCTCCGGCGGACGATAAGAAGCGGGCCATCGACACGGCCATGGCCCAGATCGAGCGGATGTACGGCAAGGGCGCCATTATGCGCTTCGGCGACAAGGCGGAGCTGAACGTGGATTACATCCCCACCGGCTCTCTGTCCCTGGACGTGGCCTTGGGCATCGGCGGCCTGCCCAAGGGGCGGATTGTGGAGATCTACGGGCCGGAGTCCTCCGGCAAGACCACCCTGGCTCTGCACGTGGTCGCGGAGGCCCAGAAGCGGGGCGGCGAGGTGGCCTTTGTGGACGCAGAGCACGCCCTGGACCCCACCTATGCCCGGGCACTGGGCGTCCAGGTGGAGGACATGCTGATCGCCCAGCCGGACACCGGCGAGCAGGCGCTGGAGATCACCGAGGCCCTGGTCCGCTCCGGCGCCATTGACGTGGTGGTGGTGGACTCCGTGGCGGCCCTGGTGCCCCGGGCGGAGATCGAGGGCGAAATGGGCGACAGTTATGTGGGCCTGCAGGCCCGGCTGATGAGCCAGGCCCTGCGGAAGCTCACCGGCGCCATCGGCAAGACCAACTGCATCGTCATCTTCATCAACCAGCTGCGGGAAAAGGTGGGCATCATGTACGGCAACCCGGAGGTGACCACCGGCGGCCGGGCGCTGAAGTTCTACGCCTCCGTCCGCATCGATGTGCGCCGGATCGAGGCGCTGAAAAACGGTTCTGAGATCGTGGGCAACCGGACCCGTGCCAAGGTGGTGAAGAACAAGGTGGCGCCCCCCTTCCGGGAGGCGGAGTTCGACATCATGTACGGCGAGGGAATCTCCCACTTCGGTGAGCTGCTGGACCTGGGCGTGAAGCTGGAGCTGGTGCAGAAGTCCGGCTCCTGGTTCTCCATCGGGGAGACCCGCATCGGCCAGGGCCGGGACGCCGCCAAGCGGTATCTCCAGGAGAACCCGGAGACGGCGGACAAGCTGGAGGCGGACATCCGCCGGAACTTCGACAAGCTGATGAGCAACCAGTCCCGCATCGCCGCCAAGGCGGCCGGCCGGGCGGTGGATGTGAGCGCCGACGACTTCGAAGATGCGGATTGAGCGCGTCCAGGCGTCTGCCCCACAAAAAGGGCCGGGTGCTGGTGTTCCTGGAGGACGGCGCCTGCCTGAAAATCACAGAGCAGGAGGCGCTGGACTTCGGCCTGCGGACTGGAGATGATTTGGACGGCAGACGTCTGGAGCAGCTGAAGAAGGCTGCCAGCGTCTCTGACGTCAAGGCCACGGCGGCGGACCTGATCGGCAGGCGGGCCATGAGCCGCCGCGACCTGGAGCGGAAGCTCCAGGAGAAGGGGGCCAGTCAGGCGGAGGCGCGGTACGCCGCTGAGTGGCTGGAGGCCATTGGTGCCATCAACGATGCAGATTACGCAGCAATCTTGGTGCGCCACTGCGCCGGCCTTGGTTATGGCCCGGCCCGCATTCGAGAGAAACTGCGGGAGAAAGGCGTACCCCGGGAGCTGTGGGACGAGGCTCTGGATCAGGCACCGGACAGCGCCTGGCAGATTGACCGATTTCTTGCGGCCAAGCTCCGGGGCCGGGCCCCAGAGGAGGCGGAGAAGCGGCGGCTCACCAGCGCACTGCTGCGGCGGGGGTTTGCTTGGGGAGACGTCCGGGAGGCATGGAGCCGTCTGGGAGCGGAGATTCTCGAAGAATGAGTCCCGTCTCGCAGGGGGTATTCCCTCCGGGAAGGCATACGGGCCGCCGAATGGCGGTTATGGGGTGCCTGCTCCTACAAGTGGGCGTATCTGCCCAGCCACATCATGGCTGTCATTCCCTGTCCAATGGGACACACATGCCGGCCCCGCCGGGCCCATTTTGCAACAATCCATCGATTGGAGGACTCGATCGTGCCATATAACATTTCCTTTATCTCCCTGGGCTGCGCCAAGAATCAGGTGAACTGCGAGCAGATGATGGCCTCTGTCCAGGCCGCCGGCCACACCGTCCAGGCGCAGCCGGAGGGGGCCGACGTGGTGGTGGTGAACACCTGCGGCTTCCTGCAGTCCGCCTGCGAGGAGGCCATCGACAACATTCTGGAGATGGCGGAGCTGAAGCGGGCCGGCCAGGTACAGAAGATCCTGGTCACCGGTGCATGACCCAGCGGTACAAGCAGGACGTTCTGAACGAGCTGCCGGAGGTGGACGGCATTCTGGGCACCGGCAGCTACGGGGATATCTGCGCCGCCATCGACGAGGTGATGGCTGGGGCTCTGGCCTGCGGCCCTGCCACCTGGGCAGCATCCACACCGCCCCCCAGGACGGGGGACGCATCCTGTCCACGCCCCCCTGGTATGCGTACTCCGCATCGCGGAGGGATGCGACAACCACTGCGCCTACTGTGTGATCCCCTCCCTGCGGGGCAAATACCGCAGCCGCCCCATGGAGGGCCTTCTGGAAGAGGCCAGGGAGTTAGCGGACGCCGGCGTGAAGGAGCTGTTGGTCATCGCCCAGGATATCACCCGGTATGGAACGGACCTGAACGGCGAGCACCAGCTGGCGTCTCTCCTGCGGGAGCTGTGCAGGCTGGACTTCCACTGGGTCCGGCTCCACTATCTGTATCCGGACGAGATCACTGAGGAGCTGATCGACACCATTGCGGAGGAGCCCAAGATCGTCAAGTATCTGGACATCCCCATCCAGCACTGCAACGACGGGATCCTGAAGGCCATGAACCGCCGGGATACCAAGGCGGAGCTGCTGGACCTGCTGACAAAGCTCCGGGCCCGCATCCCCGGCCTGGTGCTGCGGACCAGCCTCATCACCGGCCTGCCCGGCGAGGGCGAGGCGGAGCTGGAAGAGCTGTGTGTCTTTCTCCGGGAGACAAAGATCGAACGGGCCGGGGTGTTCCCCTTCTCCCCGGAGGAGGGCACCCGGGCGGCCCAGATGGACCATGTGGACATGGAGGAGGCCCGCCGCCGGGCGGAGCTGGTGGTGGACGTTCAGTCCGACATCATCGACGCGTACAACGAGTCTGTTCTGGGAACGGAGCGGGAGGTGCTGTGCGAGGGCTTCGACAGCCAGGCCCAGATGCACTTCGGCCGCAGCTACGCCGAGTCCCCGGACATCGACGGCCGCATCTGGTTTGACGCGAACCGGGAGGTGGAACCGGGCACCTTTGTGACCGTCCGGCTTACCGGCGTCATGGACGGCGAACTGACCGGAGAATTGGCGGAGGAGTAAACATCCATGAATTTGCCCAATAAATTGACGCTTTTGCGCATTATTCTGATCCCGGTTTTCATGGTGGTGCTGTACTGGGGCTTCCCCGGCGCCACGTGGGTGGCGCTGGCCATCTTCATCATCGCCAGCCTCACGGACATGCTGGACGGCAAGATCGCCCGGAAGTACAACCTGGTGACGGACTTCGGCAAGTTTGCCGACCCCCTGGCGGATAAGATGCTGGTGACCGCCGCCATGCTGTGGTTCGTGGAGATCGGGCAGATGCCGGCCTGGGCGCTGCTGATTGTCATCTGCCGGGAGTTCGCCGTCAGCGGCCTGCGGATGATCGCCAGCGACAAGGGACGGGTCATCGCCGCCGGATGGTCCGGCAAGGTCAAGACTGCCGCCACTATGGTGTGCGTGGTGCTGATGTTCCTGCCCATTCCACCGGTGGTGAACACGCTCTGCGTGTGGGTCATTACCCTCACCACCCTGTACTCCGGCGTAGAGTATTTCGTGAAGAACAAGGATGTCATCGCCTCGGCGTGACTCTGACAACAGACGAGCCCCCGGCGGGTCACTCCCGCCGGGGGCGTTTTGACATGTTCAGCTTCCAGGCCCCAGCCGGTCCCACACCCGCCAGAGGGACAGCAGAGCCACGCCCCCCAGCCACACCGCCAGTACATCCCGGAGGTCGCCCACGGATCGGGGCAGGTACAGGGGCGTGAGCACTTCCCAGAAAAGGCCGCAGGCCAGCAGGAAAAGCGAGGCAGGCAGGGCCCGCTCCACTGGCCGCCGGCGGGTGAGACACAGCAGACCGTTCAGCAGGCACAGCATCAAGCCGCCGGCCAGGAAGTCCGCCCCGTGCCAGGCCAGCAGGCGGCAGCTGGTCAGGGGGACCAAAAGAAAGCGGTTCAGGAGATACAGCCCGGCGATGACCGCGCCGGAGGCGGCGTACCGCCGCAGAAAGGACCGGTCCACCATCAGAAGAACGAGAGGATCAGCAGGGCCACGATGACAGCACCCACCACGCCCCAGAAGCCGATGCCCTCTTGACTCTTGACGGGAGACGGTGTCTCGAAGGCTTTGGGTTTGTAAAGCAGCGCCTCCTCGGATTCCCCGCAGTCCACTACGATCTGCGGGCAGAAGAAATCCTGGTCCAGATGGGCGGCAATGTACTGGGCCGCACTGTCAACCAGTCCCCGCTGCAGCAGGATGCGGGACTGGTTGTTCACATAGTGGGCGATGGCATTGTTGGCATCCTCTTGGGTGAAGCCGCAGTATTTCACCAGCTGGGCAGACGACTCCGTGCTCTGCACAAAGCCGGGGCGGGTGGCAACGACAGCGTATTGGGGCCCACGGGGCGGATGATTGGGCAGCTGATAGCCGCATTCCGGACAGATGCTGCCGGAGACCTTCCGCCCGCAGCAGGGACAGGTGTCCGGCGGCTCATAGGCGGCGGTCTGTCCCTCCCCCGGCTCCTTTCCCAACAGCACATAGTCGGCCGACACATGGAGCTTTTCGCACAGCGCGGCGATGGTGGCGGCGTCCGGCGTGGTCTGGCCGCTCTCCCACTTGCTGACGGCCTGCCGGGTGACACCCAGCAGCTCGCCCAGCTGCTCTTGGGTCAATCCCGCCGCTTTGCGGACGGCAGCGATACGGTCCTTCAATTCCATGGAGTATCCCCTCCTTTTCTTTGGTCCCATCATACCGAAAAGGCGGGCGCTTGGCAAGCGACAGCCATTGGAATCTTGTCAACCGCCTGTTGACAGGGGGACGGTTTCCACATTCCGGCATATTCTGTATGGAGAAGCAGGTGCGCTGTCAAGGCGCAGGGCGCAGGGCCGGGATATTCCTGCGTGAAGTTGTCTCTTGACACCTCTCTCAAATCCTGTTAAGATACAAAGCGTAAATGGAATAGCGTGTTGATCGGGAAGAGTAACAGCACTTCCAAAGAACAGAGAGGGCGCGTCACCGGCTGCAAGCGCGCCTGCGGCGGGAGCTGTGAACGTGCGCCCGGGAGCGCGGGGGATGTGGAAGCCCTCCGTCTGGCCAGCGTCAACGGGCCTCCTTGAGTGATAAAAGAGAGTGGAACCGCGATCCGTCGCCTCTCGTACCTTGGTACGGGAGGCGTTTTTCATGGCCTCCCGATCCGCACAAGGAGCAATTCGATATGGCAAAACGAGTAACCCGACTGGGCGGCCTGCTGGCCGCCTACCAGCGCCGCGACCCCGCGGCCCGCAGCAAGCTGGAGATTTTTCTCCTGTACCCTGGTGTCCATGCCGTTCTGTACCACCGGGTGGCCCATTGGCTGTACCGGCATCATCGATTCTTTCTGGCCCGGTGCGTCTCCCAGTGGAGCCGGTTCTGGACCGGCATCGAAATCCACCCCGGCGCCACCATCGGTCACCGGCTGGTGATCGACCACGGCATGGGCATTGTCATCGGCGAGACTGCGGAGATCGGAGACGACTGTCTGCTCTACCAGGGGGTGACCCTGGGGGGCACCGGCAAGGACAAGGGCAAGCGCCACCCCACCCTGGGCAACAATGTGATGGTGGGTTCCGGCGCCAAGGTACTGGGCCCCTTCACCGTGGGGGACAACGCCCGCATTGCCGGTAGAGGAAAAGTTGAATGCAGCCTTATCCCGTCTGGAATTTTTGGAAAAACTCATGGATGAACAATATCTCAAGAGCCGGCGGGAGGAATCCGCCGGTTCGGAAACGTAAAAGGAGCAGTGTTTATGTACCTGTACAATTCGGCCACCCACAAGAAAGAGGAGTTCAAGACCCACACCCCCGGCCGCGTGGAGATGTACACCTGCGGCCCCACAGTGTATCACTTCGCCCACATCGGCAACCTGCGCAGTTATATCATGGAGGACGTGCTGGAGAAGTTCCTCCGCTGGACTGGTTATGATGTCCACCGGGTGATGAATATCACCGACGTGGGCCACCTGACCTCCGACGCCGATGAGGGCGAGGACAAGATGCTCAAGGGCGCCAAGCGGGAGCACAAGACGGTCATGGAGATCGCCCAGTTCTACACCGATGCCTTCTTTGAGGACTGCCGCAGGCTGAATATCAAGACGCCGGATGTGGTCCAGCCCGCTACCGGCTGCATCGACGAGTATATCAAGATCGTCTCCCAGTTGATGGATACCGGCTATGCCTACTTCGCCGGCGGCAACGTGTACTTCGACACCAGCAAGCTGGAGCGGTACTACGTGTTCAACGACCACAACGAGGAGGATCTGGCCGTAGGCGTCCGGGAGGGCGTGGAGGAGGATCCCAACAAGCGCAACAAGAACGACTTCGTCCTCTGGTTCACCAAGAGCAAGTTCGAGGACCAGGCCCTGAAGTGGGATTCCCCCTGGGGCGTAGGGTATCCGGGGTGGCATATCGAGTGCTCCGGCATCTCCCTGAAGTACAATGGGGAGTATCTGGATCTCCACTGCGGCGGCGTGGACAACGCCTTCCCCCACCACACCAACGAGATCGCTCAGAGCGAGAGCTACCTGGGCCATCCCTGGTGCCCCCAGTGGTTCCACGTCCATCACCTGAATACCTCGGACGGCAAGATGTCCAAGTCCAAGGGTGAGTTTCTCACTGTGTCCCTGCTGGAGCAGAAGGGCTATGACCCCCTGGCCTACCGGTTCTTCTGCCTCCAGAGCCACTACCGCAAGGCGCTGGTGTTCTCCTGGGAGAACCTGGACAACGCGGCGGCGGCCTACACCAAGCTGATCGCCCGCATCGCGGCCCTAGACCCGGCGGACGGTCCGGTGGACCAGGAGGCCATGAAGCCCTACCGGGAGAAGTTCGGGCAGCAGATGGGCAACGACCTGAACACCTCCATGGGCGTGACGGCTCTGTTCGACGTGCTGAAGACAAAGACCAACGACGCCACCAAGCTGGCCCTGATCGGGGACTTTGACAGCGTGCTGTCCCTGGGCCTGCTGGAGAAGGCGGCGGCCAAGCGGGCGGAGGCCGCCCAGGCCAAGACCACCCAAACCGAGAGCGGCTACACCGTCACCGGCGAGGGCGATCCCGCCATCGACGCACTGGTGATGCAGCGGTACGAGGCGAAGAAGGCGAAGAACTTCGCGGAAGCGGACCGCATCCGGGATGAGCTGAAAGCCCAGGGCATCGAGATCATCGACACCAAGGGCGGCGCAAGCTGGAAGCGGGTCTAAACGCAATACAGACAGAAAAATCCTCCCCGTTTGATAACGGGGAGGATTTGTTTTCGGGGTCACCACTCCCGGTCCTGATAGGGGGTGTCCGCCACGCCCTCGTCCCGGAGTCTTGCCACCAGCCGGTCCAGGGGGCCCCGCCAGAGCTTCTGGAACCAGGCGGTCCGGCCGAACCACTTTACCAGCGTGGGGCTGACGGCGTAGTAGGCATGAAGGAAGGTCCGGCCGTACCAGGAGGCGGCCAGGGTATGATCCCGGAAACGCCGCAGGGTCCACACCTGGGGGCAGTCATAGGAGCCATACACCGCAGTGGCTATGTAGCAGCCGGTCTTGGGCGGATCTCCGCACTTGATGTTTGCCCCGGTAAGCTTTTCCGAACTGCCGTCCATGTAGAGGACCTCCACCATGACCAAGTCCAGCGTTGTGATGGAGTAGTTGTACCAGACATTTTCCCAACATACGTCCCGGAAAATCTTGCCCGGCTGAATCGGCCCGGTACATTTCAGTCCGGCCTTGGTCTTGCCGGAGATGGTACAGCTTTAGGCATCCTTCACCGCGTTGTAGGGGACCACATCAAAGTAGACGTATTTGATGGTTTTCTGCGTGTCATTTTGAAAGATAATCTGTACACTGACACCGCCCGCGCTGTTGGGACCTGGCTTCCATGTATCCAGATCCTTGTGACCAAGCTGCAAATCTCCCAGAATAATCATACCACCGCTCCTCCGCAATAATTTTTAGGATTCCCTTTTTCTCAAAACTGCACAGGGAAGCGGGATACCGCCTCTCCCTGTTTTTCACCGCACCGGCCCCGGGGGCTGGCGCCCGCAGGCAGCGGGTGAAAAACAAAAACGCCACGCAGGGTTTCCCCTACACGGCGTAAGAAGAGACTTCTTGTGCAACACAGGCATGAATGGATAACGAGAAAAGCCGCCCTTTACAAAAAGGCCGGAATGTCGTATCATAATTCATGCGGTGCGGCCTTTCGGCCGTTGTGTAGGTGCATCATCACCTGCATAGGTTTCCAGGTGTTGGCGCACCTGGAAACTGCCGCATTTTTGTTTTTCATATCGATGATATCACGATTGGGATTCGCTTGCAAGTCCTTTTCCAAATTTGCCCGGCGGGGCAGCAGGGCTGTCCCGCTTTCCTCTTGACAAAATCCGACAAACCGGATACTATAGAACCGCTATTGTGCAACATAGTGGCCTTTTTGGCCGAGAGAGGAGATCGCGCCATGGAGCTGACCCGGGCGGTGGGGGAGAATCTCAAGCGCATCCGCAAGAGCAAGAAGCTCAGTATGGAGCGGCTGGCGGCGGAGGCCGGCGTGTCCCGCTCCATGCTGGGGCAGATCGAGCGGGGGGAGGCCAACCCCTCTGTGGGGCTGCTGGGCAAGCTGGCCGGGGCATTAAAGGTCCCGGCGGAGGTGCTGCTGGAGAACGACGACTTCGAGCCGCTGCTGCTTCTGCGGGAGCTGGACAACAAGGCCGCCCGGCTGGATGGGGGCAAGGCGCTGTTGCGGCCCTCGCTGCCCTATGACGACGTGTTGCGGCAGGAGACGTTCTTTCTGGACCTGTACATCAGCGGCCGGTACGCGCCGGAACCTATGGTGCCCGGCTGCGTGTGCCTGACCACCAGCCTCTCCGGCACGGTGCTGCTCCACGTGGAGGGGCAGGACTTCCAGCTGCTGGAGCGGGACGCCCTGCGGTTCGCGGCGGATCAGCCCTTCTGGCTGGAAAACCAGTTCAACGGCACCGCCCGGTTGCTGCTGACTTACCGTTATTTGAAATGAGGAGGATTTTTTCATGCACATTCGGACTGCCTCTCTGGCGGACGCGGCTGCCCTGGCGGCGGTGGAGGCCGCCTGCTTCCCACCAGCGGAGGCTGCCACGGCGGCGGAGATCACAGACCGTCTGGCCTACTACGCAGACCACTTCTGGATGCTGGAGGAGGACGACGGCACGCTGGTGAGCTTTGTGGACGGCATGACCACCGACGAGCCCACGCTCCGGGACGAGATGTATGAAAACGCCGCCCTCCACGACGAGGACGGCACCTGGCAGATGATCTTCGGCGTCAACACCCTGCCGGCCTACCGCCGCCGGGGCTGCGCCGGAGCGGTGCTGGAGCGGGTGATTGCCGACGCCCGGGCCCAGGGAAGACGCGGCTGCGTCCTCACCTGTAAGGACAAGCTGGTCCACTACTACGAAAAATTCGGCTTTGTGAACGAGGGCGTCTCCCAGTCCACCCACGGCGGCGTGGTATGGTATGACATGCGCCTGACCTTTTGAAAGAGAAAGAGAACCCGCCGGCCATCAGGCCGGCGGGCTTGTCTTTGTTATGGCGGGAACTCAGTCACCCATAGGGGCGCCGCACTGGGGGCAGAACTTGCTGTCAGAGGCCGCGCCGCAGATGGGGCAGATCTTCTGGGCGGGAGCCGCTGCCTCAACCTCGGCGCCATCGTCCTTACGGGGTTTGCTGGCCTCCAGCTCGGCGATCTTGGCCTTAGAGGTGTTGACGGCCTCTACCAGGTCCCGGACGGCGTCGGGGATCTCCCCCTCGTACTCGCTGACGAACCACTCGCCTATGGTGCGGTAGTTCTTGTCGATCTCCCGCTGCTCCCCGGCGATGGCCATGGAGATGCGGGTCAGCTCCGCCGCGTCCTTGGCTTTATCCGCTGCCACGGCGGCCACATCCTTGGCCTTGTCGGCGGCCACGTAGGCCAGGTCCTTTGTCTTTTTGGTCAGATCCTCAAAAAAAGCCATGTCGATAAACTCCTTTCACCTGCGGACGAAACGCCGCACTGATCGTCTTCATTTCCGTTTCATGCCTCTCACTTGGCTTCAGTATAGCGCACTTTTCCACTGAACGCAACAAATTCCGGATTTGTTTACACATCGTTTTCAATCCACCGCAACGCCCGGTCCACCGCCCGGCGCCACAGGCGGTACTGGGCCTCGCAGGCGGCCTGGGGCCGCTGGGGCAGAAATACGTGCTGGCTGCGGCGCAGGGCAGCCACTTCCTCCAGACTGCCCCACACTCCGGCCGCCAGCCCCGCCAGGGCCGCAGCGCCGAAGGCAGTGGTCTCCACCTGGGCGGGGCGGTCCACCGGCAGCCGCAGCAGATCCGCCTGGGTCTGCATCATGATGTCGCTGACGGAGGCACCGCCGTCCACCCGTAATGTGGTGATGGGGCAAGGGGCGTCGGCGTTCATGGCCTGTACCAGATCCGTCACCTGGAAGGCGATGGCGTCCAGCACCGCCCGGGCAATGTGGGCCTTGGTGGTGCCACGGGTCAGCCCCACGATGGTGCCACGGGCGTACATGTCCCAGTAGGGGGCGCCCAGGCCGGTGAAGGCGGGCACCACGTAGACGCCTCCGGCGTCCGGCACGCTCTCCGCCAGCCGGTCACACTCCGGGGCGGAGGAGATCAGCCCCAGCTCGTCCCGCAGCCACTGGATGGTGCTGCCGGCGTTGAACACGCTGCCCTCCAGGGCATAGGTAGTCTCGCCCCCCAGGGACCAAGCCACGGAGGTTACCAATCCCGACTGGGAGGCCACCGGCTCACCGCCCACATTCATCAGGGTAAAGCAGCCGGTGCCGTAGGTGTTCTTCGCCTGGCCGGGAGTAAAGCAGGCCTGTCCGAACAGGGCCGCCGGCTGGTCGCCGGCGCTGCCGCAGATGGGGATGCCCGCCAGATCCTCCAGTCCGGGAATGTCCGGGGCCACACGGCCGTAGAGATGGCAGTTGGGCAGCGGCTCCGGCAGCAGGGAAGCGGGGATGCCCAGCGCCCGGCAAAGCTCCTCGTCCCATTGGAGGGTGTGGATGTTGAACAGCATGGTCCGGGAGGCATTGGAGTAGTCTGTCACGTGGGCTGCCCCGCCGGTGAGGTTCCAGATGAGCCAGCTGTCCACCGTGCCGGCGCACAGCTCCCCCCGCTCCGCCCGTTCCCGGGCGCCGGGGACGTGGTCCAGCAGCCACCGGATCTTGGTGCCGGAGAAGTAGGCGTCGATCAGCAGGCCCGTCCGCTCCGCCACCAGGGGGCCCAGGCCGTCGGCCTTCAGCGTGTCGCAGAGGGGAGCGGTCCGGCGGCACTGCCATACGATGGCGTTGCAGACCGGCTGCCCGGTGGAGCGGTCCCAGAGGATGGTGGTCTCCCGCTGGTTGGTGATGCCCAGGGCGGCGATCCGCTTGGGGTCGATGTGGGCGGCGCCCACGACCTCCGCCAGGGCCCGCTTCTCCGTGGCCCAGATTTCCAGCGGATCGTGCTCCACCCAGCCGGGCTGGGGGTAGATCTGGCGGAAGGGGTGCTGGGCGCGGGAGACGATCTCCCCGGCCCGGTTGAACAGGATGGCCCGGGAGCTGGTGGTTCCCTGGTCCAGGGCAGCGATGTATGTTTCCATGAATGCGGCCTCCTCTGGCGTTTGTGACGGAAGTGTGGTATCATCGACCTGGAAAGCAGGCATCCTACGCCTGATGGCACACAGTATAGCACAGAGAGGATGATTTTTCCATGGTGAGAAACGAATTTACCTTCCCCTCCGCAGACGGGCGGACCGGCATCCATGCGGTGGAGTGGACGCCGGACATGGCACCCCGGGCGGTTCTGGTGCTCTCCCATGGCGTGTCGGAGCACATCCTGCGGTATGAGCCCCTGGCGGCCTACCTGACGGAGTGGGGCTTTGCCGTGGCGGGCCACGACCACCTGGGGCACGGTCTCTCCGTGGCGGCGGGGGCGCCCCGGCTGTACTTCGGACCCAGGGGCAGCTGGGACTGGGCGGTGCAGGACCTCTATGCCCGGCGGGAGCTGGCGGGGCAGCGGTTCCCCGGCCTTCCGGTGTTCCTGCTGGGGCATTCCATGGGGTCCTTCCTGGCCCGGACGTATCTGATCCGCTACCCCGGCACCGTGGCCGGAGCCATCCTGATGGGCACGGGGCAGATGCCCCCGGCGCTGGTGGCGGCGGGCCGCGTCCTGGCCGCCCGGGAGGCCAGAAAGGTAGGGGGACCGCCATTCCAGCCCCTTGGTGAACAAGCTGGCCTTCGAGGCATACAATCAGAAATTTGCCCCCAACCGCACGGGATACGACTGGCTCTCCGCCAGCACGAAGAACGTGGACCAGTATCTTGCGGATCCCCTCTGCGGAGGGGACCCCACCATCGGACTCTTCCGGGAAATGCTGCGGGGGATCGCCTGCATTGAGAAGCAAGAAAACCTGAAGCGGATGAACCGGAATACCCCGGTCCTCTTCCTCTCCGGGCAGGACGACCCGGTGGGGGACATGGGCAAGGGTGTCCGGCGGGCGTACCGCAGCTTCCGCCGCTCCGGTGTCCGGGACGTGGAGATCAGGCTTTATCAGGGCCTGCGGCATGAGATCCTCCAGGAGACGGGCCGGGAGAAGGTCTATGCGGACGTGGCGCACTGGCTGGAGGCCCACCTGCCGGAACAGTGACCGGCCGGACGCAAAAGGAAGCCGGGCATGGACGTTTCCCCATGCCCGGCTTCTTACGCAGCCCGCAGATTTCCCAGAGACAGCACTGCGGGATCTCCTGCCCGGCGCAGCAGCTGGAGGGAGACCACTGTGTCGGCGGTGAACACCAGCAGCGCGGCATAGGTGGCGGTTGGCGGCACGGCGGCCAGCGCCGGGGCTATCGCCGCCTGGATCACCGGCAGCCCTGCTGCCACCAGCAGGCTCCAGGCCAGGGAGAAGGGCAGGCAGACCCGGCCCCGCAGATTCCACCGGACCTGGGAGTAGTCCCAGAACCGCACCCCCAGCAGACGGTCATAGAGAACGTGTACGGCATACTCCACTGCTGTGGCCGCCAGACCGCCCCACAGGGCCAGAGACCAGAAGCTGCCGCTCAATGATTCCGGCAGGGCCAGCACCGCCAGGGCCCCCAGCCCGTACACCGGGCACATGGGCAGCAGCAGAAAGCACTTCCGGGCCTGCCGGTCCGCGTGGGTGGCGATGGCGTACCCCCGTTCCAGCAGATAGCCGAGAAAGCTGTATGTCCAAAATGTCCATAGCCACAGAGACAAGCGTCCCCCTCCTCTCCCTGTCCAGTCTGTCCGGACGGAAGAGATTCATACCTCATTGCGCGGCGGAAGATTTTGTGTTACAATGGCCGCAAAGAGGCCGTTGCCATTTGGCTGGGCGGCCGAGGGGCATCCGCCGCCGGTGTGGTGCCCCGGAGAGAGGCACGAAGGAGGGGGAGGCGGATGGCGGATACCTGGGAGGCGCTGGAGCAGGCCTGCGGACAATGCCGGAACTGCGCCCTGGCGGAGACCCGGCTCCACGTGGTGTTCGGTGACGGTGCCCGGGACGCGGAGATCCTGCTGGTAGGGGAGGGCCCCGGTCAGCGGGAGGACGAGCAGGGCATCCCCTTCGTAGGGCCGGCGGGGCTGCTGCTGGATGATATGCTGGAGATCATCGGCCTGGACCGGACGAAGGTGTATGTGGCCAACATCGTCAAGTGCCGCCCACCCAGGAATCGGGACCCGCTGAATGTGGAGCAGGACGCCTGCATCGGCTGGCTCCGGCGGCAGACGGCGCTGCTGCGGCCCAAGCTGATTGTCTGTCTGGGCCGGATCGCCGCCAAGGCCATCATCAAGGAGGACTTCAAGATCACCGCCGAGCATGGGAAGTGGTTCCAGCGGGGCGGCGTCCAGATGACGGCTATCTACCATCCCTCCGCGCTGCTGCGGGATGTGGAGAAGCGGCCGGAGACCTTTGTGGACCTGAAAGCTATTCAGGCCAAGGTGCGGGAGATCTGCACCCGCACGGACTGCTGAACCGGGAGGCACTGCCTCCTGGTTTTTTATCTATATTGTAAACTTTATTTTTTTTAAGGTTGACAATTATGGAAAGCCTTGCTATACTTCCTCCAGACACAGGAGAGGAGCGATCTGATTTGAAACAGACTTCCATGACTAGGACCCGGCTGCGGACGGTGGACCTGGCGTACGCCGCCCTGTTCGCAGTGCTGCTGATGGTGTGCGCCTGGATCAACATTCCCCTGACAGTGCCGTTCACGCTCCAGACCTTTGGCGTGTTTGCAGCCCTGGGGACCCTGGGGGGCCGGCGGGGGATATTGGCTATCCTGGCATATCTGCTGCTGGGCCTGGTGGGCCTGCCGGTGTTCTCAGGCTTTCAGGGAGGCCCGGGCGTTCTGCTGGGCACCACCGGCGGGTATATCCTGGGCTTTCTGGCCTCGGCCCTGCTGTATTGGGGCATGACCGCCCGGCTGGGCGACCGTCCGGCGGTGACGGCCGCGGCCATGGTGCTGGGCCTGCTGGTGTGCTATGCCTTCGGCACCGCCTGGTTCCTGGTGGCCTATGCCCGGGCGGCGGGGCCCATCGGCCTGTGGGCAGCACTGGGAATGTGCGTGTTCCCCTTTGTGGTGCCGGACCTGGTGAAGCTGGCCTTGGCGTGGATGCTGTCCCGGCGGCTAGCGGGCTGCCTGCGGTAGAACAGCACAGCCTCCCCAAAAAGGTTTGCGTTCCCGGAAAAAGTGTGATATGGTGGAACGCGGATTTTGTCAGCCTTTGGAGGGACAGAAATGAGACTGTTGGCATTTTTCAAGCGGGAGGCGGTGCTGACCGTGGCGGCACTCTGCGCACTGGCCACCATGGTCCTGGTGCCGCCGGACGCCGCCTATCTGGGCTACATCGACCTGCGGGTGCTATGCCTGCTGCTGTGCCTGATGGCGGTGGTGGCGGGCTTCCAGTCCTGCGGGGCGTTCCAGTGGCTGGCCGGCCATCTGCTGTCCCGGGGGACCGGACCCAGGGCCCTGGCAGTGATCCTGGTGCTGCTGCCCTTTTTCTGCTCCATGGCCGTGACCAATGACGTCGCTCTTATCACCTTTGCACCCTTTGCGCTGCTGCTTCTGGACCAGATGGACTGCCGGGCCGCAGCGGTGCCGCTGCTGGTGCTGCAGACCATTGCCGCAAACCTGGGCAGCATGGCCACGCCGGTGGGCAATCCCCAGAACCTCTACCTTTACGGGGCCTATGGACTCTCTGCCGGGGATTTTTTCCCGGTGGTGCTGCCCCTGGCGGGGATCAGTCTGGCCTGCCTGACCGCGGCGGCCTTGCCGGTCCTGCCCAGGGATCTCCAGATCCCTCCGGTGCACCCGCAGCCCCTGCGGCAGCCCGGGAAGTTGGCCCTGTACGGCGCACTGTTCCTGCTGTGCCTGCTGACGGTGTTCCGCATTCTGCCCTATGGTCTGCTGACGGTTCTGGTGCTTGGGACGCTGGCCGCAGTGGAACCTGCTCTGCTGCGGAAGCTGGATGTGAGCCTGTTGTGCACCTTCATCTGCTTCTTCGTGGTATCCGGAAACCTGGGACGGCTGCCTGCCGTTCATGGGTTTCTCCAGAGTCTGCTGGAGCGCAGCACCTTGCTGACCGGCGTGCTCACTAGCCAGATCATCAGCAATGTACCGGCGGCGGTGCTGCTGTCGGGCTTCACGGACAACTGGAGGGAGCTGCTGCTGGGCGTGGATATCGGCGGTCTGGGAACCCCGGTAGCATCCCTAGCAAGTTTGATCACGCTCAAGCTGTATCTTCGCTCCCCGGGGGCCCGCCCCGCCCGGTATCTGGCGGTGTTTACCGCCTGGAATGCAGCGCTGCTGGCGGTGCTGCTGGCGGCGGTCTGGCTCACGTCGGTGGGGGCGTAATATCAGACATAAACCGGAGGCACGGCCAAGCCATGCCTCCGGTTTGTGCTTTTACACGTTATCGCAGCAGCTTCTTCCGCTCCCGCCAGTCGGGGAGTACCTGCTCCAGCAGCGCGTAGAAATCCGGCCCGTGGTTTTTCACTTGGATGTGGCACAGCTCATGGACCACCACCAGGTCCATGGCCGCATCCGGACAGTTCATGAGAAAACAGGAGAAGCACAGGCTGTTCTTTCCGCTGCAGCTGCCGTAGCGGGTGCGGGCGGAGGTGATCCTGACGCCAGTAGGGAACAGGCCCATTTTCTCACTGTAATAGGCGATTTTCGGCGGCAGGACCTGCCGTGCCTTTTCCTTCAGGGCGCCGATCTCCGCCTGGGTGGGGGCGGAGGGGGCCAGGGCAGCCCGGCGGCGCTGCTGTTCCAGGTGCCGGGCGATCCAGCCGGCGTGACTGGCCACAAAGTCGTCGATGCGGGCCTGGGACAGGCGGCGGGGGGCCCGCACCACCACGCGGCAGTCCCTTGTGATCTCCAGGGCCAGGGTCTTCCGGCCGGAGCGGATGAGTTCATACGTTTCCATGCCGTTACAGTAGCACATCCGGCGGAAAAACGCAAGCGCGGCGGAAGGAATAGAATAAGGGTAAAACGCCTAAAAGAGGAATACTAAAATGAAATAATTGTAAATTAAGATAAAATTATTTTCAATTTCGCTTGCCTTTTTTCAAATAAGAGATATACTAATTGCGAAAGGAACAAGAAAAAGGAGGTAATAATATGCCACGGACTTCTCAAAAGACAATTGCAGCAAAGCCTAAAACCAATACACGCCTGTCTAAAAAGCCGCCGTTGACGCCGGCGCAGCTGAAACAGGTCGACGCCTGGTGGCGGGCGTCCAACTACCTCTCCGCCTGCCAGCTGTATCTGTTGGACAATCCCCTGCTGAAGCGCCCACTGGCCGCCTCCGACCTGAAGCAGACCATCGTGGGCCACTGGGGCACCGTGCCGGGGCAGAACTTCATCTACACCCACCTGAACCGGGTCATTCAGAAGGACGATCTGGACATGATCTACCTCTCCGGCCCCGGCCACGGCGGCAACGCCATGGTGGCCCAGGACTGGCTGGACGGCACCTATACGGAGGTCTATCCCAACATTACCCAGGACGAGGACGGCATGCGGAAACTGTTCAAGCAGTTCTCCTTCCCCGGCGGCGTGCCCAGCCACGTGGCGCCGGAGACACCTGGCTCCATCAACGAGGGCGGCGAGCTGGGGTATTCTCTGGCCCACGCCTTCGGCGCTGTGGCGGATAACCCGGATCTCATCGCCGCCTGCGTGGTGGGCGATGGTGAGGCGGAGACCGGGCCCCTGGCCACCTCTTGGCACTCCAACAAATTCCTGAACCCCATCACTGACGGCGCGGTGCTGCCCATCCTGCACTTGAACGGCTTCAAGATCGCCAACCCCACCATCTTCTCCCGGATCTCCCATGAGGAGGTGGAGCAGTTCTTCCGCGGCTGCGGCTGGGAGCCCCGCTTTGTGGAGGGCAGTGAGCCGGAGAAGATGCACCAGCAGATGGCTGCCACCCTGGACTGGGCCATCCGGGAGATCAAGCGCATCCAGCAGCACGCCCGCACCACGGGAGACACCACCCGCCCCCGCTGGCCCATGATCGTGTTCCGCTCCCCCAAGGGCTGGACCGGCCCCAAGGAGGTGGACGGCAACCCCGTGGAGGACTGCTTCCGAGCCCACCAGGTACCCATCTCCATGGGCCCTGACACGGAAAAGCACCTGCCCATCCTGGAGCAGTGGCTCCGCAGCTATCACCCGGAGGAGCTGTTCGACGAGGAGGGACGGCCGGTGGATCTGCTGCGCTCCTTCGCCCCCAAGGGGGACCGGCGCATGGGTGCCAACCCTCACGCCAACGGCGGCCTGCTGCTGCGGGACCTGCGGACGCCGGACTTCCGGGACTACGGGGTGGAGGTTCCCGCCCCCGGCGAGGTGGAGGCCCAGGACATGCTGGTGATGGGCGGCTACGTCCGGGATGTGATGAAGCTGAACCTGGAATCCCGGAATTTCCGCATCTTCGCCCCGGACGAGACGGCCTCCAACCGGCTCCATCCGGTGTTTGAGGTCACCGGCCGCCGCTTCCTGGGGGAGCGGTACGAGAACGAGGACCCGGATGAGCACCTGGACCCGGACGGTCGGGTGATGGACTCCATGCTGTCCGAGCACATGTGCGAGGGCTGGCTGGAGGGCTACCTGCTCACCGGCCGCCACGGCTTCTTCAACAGCTACGAGGCATTCATTCGCATCGTGGACTCCATGTTCGCCCAGCATGCCAAGTGGCTGAAGACCTGCAACGAGCTGCCCTGGCGGCAGGATATCGCCTCTTTGAACTATATCCTCTCCTCCAATGTGTGGCAGCAGGACCATAACGGCTTCACCCACCAGGACCCCGGCTTCCTGGACCACGTGGCAAACAAGAAGGCGGACGTGGTGCGCATCTATCTGCCCCCGGACGCCAACTGCCTGCTGAGCGTGTTCGACCACTGCATCAAGAGCCGGAACTATGTGAACGTCATGGTGGCCAGCAAGCATCCCCGCCCCCAGTGGCTCACCATGGACCAGGCGGTGAAGCACTGCACCCAGGGCATCGGTATCTGGGACTGGGCCTCCAACGACCAGGGGGAGGAGCCGGACGTGGTCATGGCCTGCTGCGGCGACACGCCCACTCTGGAGACGCTGGCGGCGGTGACGATCCTGCGGAAGGAGCTGCCAGAGCTGAAGATCCGGGTGGTGAACGTGGTGGATCTGATGAAGCTCCAGCCCCACACGGAGCATCCCCACGGCCTCACGGACATGGAGTACGACATGCTCTTCACCCAGGACAGGCCCATCATCTTCGCCTACCACGGCTACCCCACGCTGATTCATGAGCTGACCTACCGCCGGCACAACAAGCATCTTCACGTCCGTGGCTACAAGGAGGAGGGCACCATCACCACGCCCTTCGACATGCGGGTCCTCAATGATATCGACCGGTTCCATCTGGTGATCGACGTGGTCCAGCGGCTGCACTCCCTGGGCAACCGGGGGGCCTATCTGGTCCAGCGGATGAACGACAAGCTGGTGGAGCACCGCCAGTATATCAAGGATCACGGCGTGGACCTGCCGGAGATCCGGGAGTGGAAGTGGAACAACGGCAAGGGAATTGAATGAGCTGACGCTTTCATCTGCACAAGTAGAAGTGCCCCGCCTCGAAAGAGGCGGGGCACTTCTGACGCTGTTTTAGAATTGCGGAGGTGAAAATGGCGGTTCCATCTTCTTCCGTGACCACATAGAAGCCGAGACATGTCAGGTCCAGCAGCTGCTGCAGAGCTGCCGGTGAGATGGCGTAATCCTTGACGCTCTCCGGGGCGGTCCAATCCGCGCCGGCATCCAGATTGTAGGCTTCGATCCAGCCCGGCAGGGCCTGGTCCACCTCTTCCAGCGTCACGGAGCGGGTCACTGCGGTGCCGTCCGGGGCGGCGTAGGTCCACTGCACCTGTCCTAGGTTGCCGATCAGCGCCAGCAGGGTGGGGGCGATGGCGTGCATCCGCTTGTCAATGTCGCGCTCCACACCCAGTACATGAGCGGTGATGCTCGTCGAAGTGAATGGTCAGGCCATAGGGCTCACTGGCGGTTTGCAGGCTGATGGTGTAGTTATAGGGGAGCTCCATACTGGGAAGCCAGAGGCCGATCTCATGGACCAGGTTCCCCACGGCAGTGGCGTCGCCTACATAGGGGGTGCGGGCGTCGTAGATCCACAGTGTGGATTCAAGAATAGTGGTGCCGTTCTGCCAGACCAGCCTGTCACAGACCCGGACTTCCTTAAGCCCCTCCAGTGGGACCCGAAGGTCTACTAGATCGTTTGGGTGAATGAAAGAGGCTCTCGCTTCACGGGCGGTGAAAGAAACAACCCCATCTTCTGTCTCATCCTGTTCCCAGCCGTAGAAGGCATTGACAGCATACAGGCAGTCCACATTGACAGACAGGGTGTCCCCATCCACAATTTCCACGAGGCGAACCCCCACATCATTGGCTTGTCCCGGCCCGCCAATGATGAAGATTTTTGTAAGAATCACTGCCGCCAGCACCAGCGTGGTGCAGGCCACCGCCAGCCATACTCTCCGCCGGTTCCTGCGCCGCACCTTTTTCAGATAGTCCACCTCCCGGGCGGTCTCTTCGGCGTTTTGACCCGCCGCTTCCGTTTCCTTCGCCCCCATGGCGGTCCGCTTGGCCGCACAGGCGGGGCAGGACGCCAGATGGGCCTCCACCGCCATGTCGGTTTCCTCCGAGGTCAGCCTCTCCACATAGGTGGGCAGCAGGTCCTCCACAATGGCGCAGGATAATTCAGGAATGTTCTTCATGGTCTGCTCCTCCTTTCCGCAGTGCCTCCTTGCCCCGGTAAAACGTCACCCGGGCCCAGATCTCCGTCCGTCCCAGCACGTCCCCGATCTCCCGGAAGCTGAGGCCCCCGAAGGCCCGGAGGTACACCACCTCCCGGGTGCTGGGGGGCAGGGCATGGATCTGCCGCAGCAGGTCCAGATGGCCCTGCCGGGTGAGCACGTCCTCCTCCGCGGAGGGGCCCGGCAGGCCGTCCTCCGGCAGGGGCTCCTCCGGTTTTCGTTTCCGCAGGTGCTGGTACCACAGGTGCTTGGCGATCTGGCACAGCCAGACGGACACCTTGCAGGAGCCGTTGAACCGGTCGATGGACCGGACGGCCTGGTAGAAGGTCTCCTGGGTCAGCTCCTCCGCCAGGTCGGCGTCATGGCACTGGGAGAGGAGAAATTTATAGACGGTCCTGGCATGGGCCTGGTAAATTTCTTCCATGTTGGCCAAGGGCATCTCCCTCCTCTCTGTCAGGTATGTCCGGCTGGCGGGGGATTCGTTACACGGATTTGAAAAAAATCCTCTATCCCGGCGGGAGAGGGATGGGCCGCCGAACGGCGGCCGCGGGGGATTCCGCTCCCGCAGGGGATGCGCGCCCCATTTTCTTTTTGAGACATCAAAAAGAAAATGCGCCGCGCCCGGTGGAAAAGAAAACATATTCGGCGGGTCGGCCTGCGCAGGCGCAGCCCTCCTGCCGCCGGCGGGGGAAGGTTGGCAGTCCCTTGCGGCAGTCAGAGACGGAAACGCGCCGCCCTTGGGGAAACCTCCAGCCCGGGGAGGTACAGGGATACCCCCCTGCCCCTCTCCCCGCTGCCGCTCACGCTCCCGCGAAGAAGCAGGCAGCGCCTAGCGAAGCGGAAGGCGCGGAAAGAGAAGCTGGTCGAATGCATCCTTGCACCCCGACGCTGTCGGCACCATCCGCCACGGGACAGCAGTCACGACCTCGCAGAAGATGATAGCGTGCCCGAAGGCAAGCCCAAATCGGCGCTTGCACCGATACGCCGACCCCCGTCAGCACAGAGGCGCGAATGCGCCGGCGTGCGCCAAAAGCGGCCTTTTCTTTTGGACCGGGCGCGGCCCGTTTTCTTTTCGGCAAGACCGAAAAGAAAATGGGGGGCGCATTGCCCAGCCATCCTCATGGCTGAATCCACCCGGGCGGCAGATTGCCGCCCCTGCGGCGCCTCCGGAAGAAAGCCCCCTCTCTGGGGGCGGGGAAGCAAAAAAGGCGGCCGGCCCTCCGGCCAGCCGCCCCGCGGTCTGTCTTTATGCCAAAAATCCCTTGAGGATCCGGTCCTCCGCTTCCTCCTCGGTGAGGCCCAGGGTCTCCAGCTTCAGCAGCTGGTCCCCGGCGATCTTGCCGATGGCGGCCTCGTGGATCAGCTGGGCCTCGGTGTCGTTGGCGGCGATCTCCGGCACGGAGCTGATCTTGGCCTGTCCCATAATAATGGAGTCGCACTGCACATGGCCGAAGCACTTGGCGTTGCCCACCACGCAGGGGCGGAACACCTGGGAGGACTCGTCCTGGGCCACAGACCGGGAGATGACCCGGCCCTTGGCGTCCTCACCGTTCAGCTCGATGACCATGTCGCTGTCCGCCACTTGGCGGCCGTGGGTCAGCAGCCGCTCTGTGATGACGGCCTCGGCCCCCTTGCCGCAGACGATCTTGGTGTACCGCTTGGTGGAGTCCACGCCCCGGATCTGCACCGTGTCCATCTGGATGGAGGCGCCCTCCTCCAGATACACGATGGTCTGGGGGTTCATGATCTTCTCGCCCCTGCCGTCCCCCTCAGCGTAGTGCTTTTCCGAGTAGTGGACATGGGAGTTTTTGCCCACATGGAAGGTGTGGATGCCGTCGTGGCGGGACTCCTGGTCGCCGCAGTTGTGGATGCCGCAGCCGGCCACGATCTCCACATCGCAGTCCTCGCCGATGTAGAAGTCGTTGTACACCGTCTCTTCCACACCGGACTTGGTGATGATGACGGGGATGTGGCAGGTCTCGCCCTTGGTCCCGTCCAGAATCCGGATGTCGATGCCGGCGTGGCCGTCGGTCCGGTCGTCGATCTTGATGTGCTCCGTGGACACCCGGCCGTCACAGCCGCAGTCCTTACGGATGTTGAAGGCCCCCACGGGCTTACCGATCAGGTCCGCGATCTTCTCCAGCAGCTCCCGGTCCACCTGTGTGTCCATCATACAGCAGCACCTTCTTTCGTCAGCACCGGGCACCCGGACAGGGTGTCCGCCAGGATCTGGGGCAGGATCTCCTCGGGTGTGCCCCGGTGGCGCAGCTCCCCGTCGCCCACCACGATGATCTCGTCTGCCAGGGAGATGATCCGCTCCTGGTGGGAGATGATAATCATGGTCGCGGTGCCGCTGGCGTGGATCTGTTCAAACGTCTCTGTCAGCCGGGCGAAGCTCCACAGGTCGATGCCCGCCTCTGGCTCGTCGAAGATCATCAGCTGGCTGCTGCGGGCCAGGATAGTGGCAATCTCGATGCGCTTCACCTCGCCGCCGGAGAGGGAGGCGTCCACCTCCCGGTCCAGATAGTCATTGGCGCACAGGCCCACCTTCGTCAGGTACTGGCAGCACTGGTCCTTGGACAGCTTCTCATTCCCGGAGGCGATGGTCAGCAGGTTGCGGACCGTCAGCCCCTTGAACCGGGGGGGCTGCTGGAAGCCGTAGCTGATGCCCAGACGGGCCCGCTCCGTGATTCCCAGGTCCGTGATATCCTGACCGTTCCACAGAATCTGGCCGCCGGTGGGCTTCACCAGACCCATGATGATCTTGGCCAGGGTGGTCTTGCCGCCGCCGTTGGGACCGGTGAACACCACCAGTCGGTGGTCGTCGATGGTCAGGGAGATGTCGTTTAAGATCCCCAGCTCACTGTCGCCCTCCCGGACGGCGTAGCTGATATGTTTCAATTCCAGCATACAATCGGAACCTCCTTTGCTGGCATCAATCCTCGCAGTTTCCCTATTTTAACAGAAACAACGGGAAAAAGCAATGAAAAAGGGAACTCTCGTCCTATGATATTTTAACCCTGGGGCGAATTTCATACGTGTGATTTTTGCAACAGGAACCGTTTTTTCCCAAGCGCATACACTGGGGAGAAAAGGAGGGACCTGGATGGAACAGACCATACATACTCCGGAGACCTATGACTTCCGGAAATACGACAGCTGCCCGGCGGCTGATGACGGCCTACTACCTCATCACTGGGAACTGCTACCGCCCGGCGGTGGCCAGCGGACGGATTTCCATAGATAGCTGGTGCCCCGCCCTGCGGGAGCGGTACCATGTGGAGGCCTGCAACGGCATGAACTACCTGCGGGCGGGGGAGGAGACCACAGACCCCTGCCTGGGGAGGCTGCTGAAGGAGCTGGGAGAGGAATCCTACCGTCAGGCGGACCAGCTGATGGCCCTGCTGGAGCGGGCGCTGTGAGCGGAAAGAGGGGAAGGGCGCCGAAAAAACGCCGTTCCCCTCTTTTCCATGGCCGGAAAATGTGTTATACTAAATCTTAAATTTTGAAATCCAGCGGGAGGAACGTGGATGTTTACCGGCTTTACAGACGAGACTGTGGACTTTATGTGGGGCATCCGCTTCAACAACGAGCGGGCTTGGTTTGAAGCTCACAAGGAGATTTATCTGACGCACTTTTATCAGCCCATGCGGGAGCTGGGGGACGAGCTCTATGACTACATCGCCGCCAAGCGGCCGGATCTGGGGCTCATCCGCAAGGTGACCCGGATCTACCGGGACGTCCGGCGGCTCCACGGCCGGGGGCCTTATAAGGAGAGCCTGTGGTTCTCTATCGAGCAGCCCTCGGAGGAGTGGACGGCCCACCCCACCTTCTGGTTCGAGCTGATGCCGGAGGGGTGGACCTGCGGCATGGGGTATTATATGCCCAAGCCGCTGACGATGGCCAAGCTGCGGGCCCGGATCGACCGGGACCCCGCCGCCATGGAGAAGCTGATGCGGAAGCTGAACCGCCAGAAGGAACTTGTCCTGGAGACGGAGGACTACAAGCGCCCCAGGGCCCCGGCCCCTTCCAAACTGCTGGAGCCCTGGTACCGGGCCAGGAGCTTCACCATCTGTCACAATGACAAGCTGACGGACGAGCTGTTCAGCCGGGACATCGTGGAGCGCCTGAGACAGGACTTCACCTTCCTGCTGCCCTATTACGACTACTTCGTCACCCTGGAGGGCGACCCGGATCCCCGGGATGCTGCCCCGGTCTGATTTTACAAAAGGAGAGCGATCAAAGATGAAAGCATGTCCCGAGAGAAGCGCGGCCCTGGCGCTGCTGCGCAAGTACAATGCCGAGCCCTTCCATATCCAGCACGGCCTGACGGTGGAGGGCGTCATGCGCTGGTACGCTCAGGAGCTGGGTTACGGCGAGGACGCGGATTTCTGGGCCGCCGTGGGCCTGCTCCACGATGTGGACTTTGAGAAGTGGCCGGAGGCGCACTGCAAAAAGGCTCCGGAGCTGCTGGCGGAGATCGGCTGCAGCGACGAGCTCATCCACGCCGTATGCAGCCACGGATACGGCCTGTGCTCTGACGTGGAGCCCACGGAGGAGATGGAGAAGGTCCTCTTTGCCGCGGACGAGCTGACGGGCCTCATCGGCGCGGCGGCGCTGATGCGCCCCAGCAAGAGCTGCCAGGACATGGAGGTCAGCTCCCTGAAGAAGAAGTTCAAGGACAAGAAGTTCGCCGCCGGCTGCTCCCGGGACGTCATCAAGACCGGGGCCGAGCGGCTGGGGTGGACGCTGGAAGAGCTGATGGAAAAAACCCTCCAGGCTCAGCGGAGCTGCGAGGAGAGCGTGGCGGCCCAGATGGCGGCCCTGTAACCCTGTATGGAAAACTGAGAACAGCCGGCCCTGGTGGGGGCCGGCTGTTCCTGATTCAGCGGGGGGGGGAGGGCGGTCAGAGGCGCTTTTCATAGGCGATTTTCTCACTGTTGTCGAACCGGATGGTGCCCCGGTACTGAAACCCCTGCTTGGCCAGGATATGCTGCATTTTATGATTTCCCGCGTCTGTGTCCACCCGAAATTCCCGGCCCCCCCGATCCCGGCACAGGTCCTCCACCAGCTGGAAGGCCGTACCGGCGGCGCCCCGGCCCCGGGCCGCGTCGGATAGGGCCAGGCGGTGTACCACTACATAGGGCTCCTCCCGGGCCCAGGTGCCGTTCAGATGGTCGTAGGCCGGTTCTCCGTCGAAATCGACGCAGAGGTAGCCTAGAGGGATGCCGTCCTCCTCCAGAAAATACCCTTTTCCCGTTCGGACGTCCCGTTCCAGGCAGTCCCGGTCCGGATAGCCCGTCTGCCACTGGTCGATCCCCTGTGCCCGCAGGTGGGCCTTGGCCTGGTTGATGATGTCCATAGCCAGCTCCACCTCGGAAAGTGCGGCGGCTCTCAGTCTGCGCATACGACTCCTCCTTTTGGTGCCGCGCCGGGAAACTACCGCACCGCTCTTGACGGACCGTTTCCGGGTGCAGTACAATATCCAATGGAATTTTTTCAAGATACTGGATTTCCTGTATATTATATGATTCATCTAATATCTTGTCAATAGAGAGGGGAGAAACGTTTGGAGATCAACGCAGTGGTGTCGGAGAACGCCCGGCGGCTCCGGGAGGAGAAGCGGCTGACGCTGGACGAGGCCGCCCGTCTAACGGGGGTGTCCCGCAGTATGCTGGCCCAGATCGAGAAGGGGGACGTGAACCCCACCATCTCCATGGTGTGGAAGATCGCCAACGGTTACAAGGTGTCTTTCACCTCGCTGGTGGAGCCGGCCCGGGAGCGGCCGGTGCTGCTGCGGGGCAATGACGCGCCGATTCTGGAGGAGGATGGGGGGAGGTACCGGAACTGCCCGGCCTTCCCCTTTGACGGGGAGCGGGGGTTCGAGACCTATCGGATCGTGATGCTCCCCGGCGGCGCACTGGAGGCCCAGCCCCATCTGCCGGGGACGGAGGAGTATGTGACCGTCTTCGCCGGGGAGGCGGAGATCGGCCTGCCGGGGGAGACCTACCGGCTCCGGACCGGCGACTCCCTGCGCTTCCCGGCGGACCAGCCCCACCGCTACCGGAACCCGGGGACGGAGGAGACTCAACTCAGTATGCTGATCTGGTACAGGCATTAAAGAACCAGCCCGGGCCTGACGGCCCGGGCTGGGGTATTTTTCAGGAGAGGGGGCCGGGTCACCGCCTCCGCCGGCCCCATAGGAAGCCCAGGGAGAACAGCACCGCCAGCATCAGCAGGGAGAGCGCATTGGCCGCCAAGGTTTCCGGCGGCCCCCAGTTGTGATTGGAAAAGGGGATCACCAGCCGGCAGGCCAGGGAAAACAGCGGGAGGCCGGGGTACTGCCCCAGCCCCGCCAGCAGGAAGCTCCGGGCCTCACTGGAGACAAAGTGGAACTGCCACACGTACAGGGCAAAGCTCACCAGGATGGGCCACTGGGTCAGCAGCAGGCAGGCGGGGTAGCTCCTTTCGGAGCGGCCGCACAGATGCCCCAGCCAGAGGCAGAACACGATGGCTGCAGGCACCTGGATATAAAATGCCAGCGTAAACAGGAAAGCAGGGCCGTTCAGGGACAGGGCGGTGAGCCAGTTGCACAGCCAGCCCCACAGGCCGGGCACCAGGGCCAGCAGCAGGAGCTTCCAGGTCTTCATAGGGCGCCTCCTTTTCAAAAAGCAAGAGGTGTCTCTGCTTGAAAGAAACAGAAACACCTCCTGATGCTTTATTCCATGCTGATAATATAATAGTACACAGGCTGTCCGCCGGAGAGGACCGCCACCTCCGCACCGGGACACACCTCTTCAAACAGGGCCCCGGCCTTCTGAGCGTCCGCCTCCTGCACATCCTCGCCGAAGTACAGGGAGATGAAGGAGGCCTCCCGCCCGGCGGCGTCCTCCGCCAGCTTGTGGAGCAGCGTGTCAAGGGAATCGTCCGTGTCGAAGAGCTTGCCGTCCAGCAGGGCCAGATAGTCGCCCTCGTTGATGGCGAAGCCGTCGAAGTCGGAGTTGCGGGCGGCATAGGTGATCTGGGCCGTGGTGACGGAGCTGAGGCTTCCCGTCATGGCGTCAGTAATGGTCTGGGCATCCGGCGCGTCGAAATCCACGTTCATCATGGCGGTGATGCCCTGGGGCACGGTCTTGGTGGGGATCACCACCACCTGCTTCTCCGTCAGGGCGGCACACTGCTGGGCTGCCATAATAATGTTGCCGTTGTTGGGCAGGACGAACACCGTCTCCGCCGGGATCTTGTTCACGCCCTCCAGAATACTCTCGGTGGAGGGGTTCATGGTCTGCCCACCGGACACCACACCGTCGGCCCCCAGGTCCCGGAACACGGCGGCCAGGCCGTCCCCAGCACACACCGCCAGAAAGCCGTAGGGCTTCTCCGGCGCCGCCACGGCGGGCGTTTCTTCCACGGGGACGGACTCCAGCTCCGCCTCCACCGCGTCCAGGTCATCGGTGCTCTGGACGTGCTTGCCCGCGGCCAGGTCGTCCGCCTGGGTCCGCATGTTCTCGATCTTGGCCAGCTCCAGGGTACCGTATTTCTGGGCCTCGTTCAGGGCGTTGCCGGGGATGTTGGTGTGGACGTGGACCTTAAAGGCCTCGTCGTCCTCGCCGATCACCAGACTGTCACCGATGCTGTTGAGATATGTCCGCAGCGGCTCCAGCGAGATATCGGCCATGGCCTTGCGGACGATGAACACCGTGTCGAAGGCGAAGGTGATGTCCTCCGCCGCCATGGTGGCGAAGTCTGCCTTCTCCTCTCTGGACTCGCCAGCCTCCGTCTCGGGCATGGGCTCGCCCCGCAGTTCCGCCAGCATGCCGTCCAGGATCAGGAGATAGCCCTTGCCGCCGGCGTCCACCACCCCGGCTTTTTCAGCACCGGATTCATCTCTGTGGTCTCGGCCAGGGCGGCATAGCCCACTCGGATGGCGTCCTCCAGGACCCGCTCCAGGTCCGTCTCTCCGGCGGCGGCTGTGTCCACCGCCTGCTTGGCGGCAAGACGAGAGACGGTGAGTACCGTGCCCTCGGCGGGCTTCATCACCGCCTTGTAGGCGGCGGAGACACCCTCCTGCATGGCGGCGGCGAAAGCGGCGGCGTCCGCAGTCTCCCGGCCCTTCAGGGCCTTGGACAGGCCTCGGAACAGCAGGGAGAGAATGACGCCGGAATTGCCGCGGGCCCCCCGCAGCAGGGCGGAGGCAGTGACGGAGGCCGCCTGCTCCACAGTGGCGGGCTCGCTCTTGCGCAGCTCCGTCACGGCGGTGCCGATGGTCATGGACATATTGGTGCCCGTGTCGCCGTCGGGCACGGGAAAGACGTTCAGGTCGTTGATGGCCTGCTTCTGGGCCGTGATGACGGCTGCGCCGTGGAGCACCATCCGCTTGAACAGTGCGCCGGTGATTTGTTCGTTCATCTGTCTCGTTCCTCCCTCACAGGGTCATGGAATCCACGCACACGTCCACGTCCTTGACGGTGACGCCGGTGTTCCGGGTGACGACATAGCGCACTTCATTCATGATGGAGCGGCAGACCGCGGGGAGATTGACGCCGTTTTCCACGATGATGTGGAGCTCGATGGAGATGGAGTTGTCGTCGTGATAAGTGATGCTGACGCCCTTGCTCATGGCCTCCCGGCGCAACAGATGCACCAGGCCGTCCGTCATGGTGCGGTAGGCCATGCCCTTGACGCCGAAGCAGTTGGTGGCCGCCATGCCGGTGATGTTGGAGAAGACGGCGCTGCTGACGGTGATATCGCCGTGGTCAGACTTGAATTGAATCATGAGAACGTCCTTTCTTTCCCAGGAGTTTGGCACGAAGGGCGGCGGGCCGCCTGCTCTGGACAGCGGCTGTCCACAGCCTGTACTTTGAGAACCTTATTATATACGATTCCCCGTGAAAGTACAAGTCTAAAAAAGACCCGGCTCCGGCGCGGAAAGCTATTGAAATCTTCCGCGGCTTGCCGTAAAATAGACAAATCACGGGATTTTTCAGAAACTGAAGGCCACAGAGGTGAAGGCTGGAGGGGAAAGGAGAGCGACCCAATGAAAAACAAGGGCCCGCTGTATGTGCTGACCTGCTATGTCATCTGGGGCCTGCTGCCCATCTTCTGGAAGCTGCTGGCCCAGGTGGATTCCCTGTATGTGCTGGCCAGCCGCATCGTGTGGTCCATGGTGCTCACCGGAGGCATCCTGCTGCTGCGGCGGGACCGGCTGGCCGGTGTGCGGGCCGCGTTCCGGGACCGGAGGGAGTGGGGGCTGTTGGCCGCTGAGGGCTGCGTGGTCTGCGTCAACTGGGGCGTCTACATCTGGGCGGTGGCCAACGGGCACATGATCGACTCCAGCCTCGCCTACTATATGAATCCCATCCTGGCGATCCTGTTGGGGACGGTCCTGTTCCGGGAGCGGCTGACAAAGCTCCAGTGGCTGGCGGTGGCGGTGACCTTCGCGGGACTGGTAATCACTGTCATTCGCTACCGGCAGATTCCCTGGATCGCCCTGGTGATCGGCGGCAGCTTTGCTGTTTACGGGGCGCTGAAGAAGCAGGTCCGTTCCGACGCGGCGGTCTCCACCTTTGTGGAGACGCTGACCCTGGCGCCCTTTGCCCTGGTGCTGATCTTCTGGATGGAGGCCCACGGCACCGGCGCCGCCGGGGTCCTCTCTGGTTGGCAGTGGCTGCTGCTGCCGGTGTCCGGCGTGGTGACCACTGTGCCGCTGATGTTCTTCGCCGCCGGCATGAAGACCACGCCAATGACCCTCTCCGGCATTCTGATGTATATTAACCCCACCATGCAGCTGCTGCTGTCCGTGGCGCTGTATGGAGAGGCATTCACCGCCACCCACGCCATTTTGTTCGGCTTCGTCTGGACAGGGCTGATCCTGTACCTGATCTCCGGCGCCCGCGAGAGCCGGAGGCACCGAGAGGAGGAAAAACCATGCGTGTGATTACCGGCACTGCCCGCGGCCGCCGGCTGAAGGAGCTGGAAGGGACGGAGACCCGCCCCACCACCGACCGGGTGAAGGAGGGGCTCTTCAGCGCCCTGCAGTTCGACATCGAGGGGCGCCGGGTGCTGGACCTGTTCGCCGGAACCGGCCAGCTGGGCATCGAGTGCCTCAGCCGGGGTGCCGCCTCTGCCGTGTTCGTGGACCGGCGGGCCGACGCCGTGAAGCTGATTCGGGAGAATTTGAAGCTGACGGAGCTCCAGGACCGGGCCCGGGTAGTGGCGGGGGACTCCATGGAGTTTCTGCGGTCACTGCGGGAGCGGTTTGACATCGTGTTTCTGGACCCTCCCTATGAGGCGGGGCTGCTGGAGCCCGCCGTCGCCCATCTGACAGCGTTTGACATTCTCAATCCCCATGGTATAATTGTGGCAGAACACCCGGCGGACCGGAGCCTTCCGGCGCCTGCGGCGCCCTACCGGGTGCGCCGCACCTACCGTTACGGCAGGATCGCCCTGACGCTGATCCGCCGGGGCGGAGACCGAGAAAACGAGGAATGACCCCCATGAGAACAGCGATTTGCTCCGGCTCTTTCGACCCCATCACCCTGGGGCATTTGGATATCATCCGGCGGGCGGCTGCCTGCTTTGACCGGGTCTGTGTCTGTGTCAGCCCCAACGCTGAAAAGCGAAACCAGATGTTCACACCGGAGCAGAAGCTCCAGCTGGTGCGGACGGCGGTGGCGGACCTGCCCAATGTGGAGGCGGAGCTGTGGCCGGGCCTGCTGGCGGATTTCGCGGTGCGGCACCATGCCTCCGCCATCGTCCGGGGCGTGCGCAACACCACGGACTTTGACGTGGAATATCAGATGGCTCTCATCAACCGGGGGATCCATCCGGAGCTGGAAACGCTGCTACTGCCTGCCAGCGCGGCATATCAGCACTTCAGCTCCTCCATGGCTCGGGAGATGATCCGCTATCACCAGCCGCTTGAAAACTATTTGCCCGCGTCCATCGTGCCTCTGGTGCGGGAGATGACGGAAAAGAAGGAAGGATGAGTCCCATGGCAAATGATGTGAACCGTTTGATCGATATGCTGTACGAGCGGATCGAGGACGCCAAGTCCCCGGCCCTGAAACCCAATATGAGCATGGTGGACCGGGACGAGCTGCTGGATCTGCTGGACGAGCTGCGGGCCCAGCTGCCGGTGGAGATCAAGCGCGCCCAGGAGCTGCTCTCCGCCCGGGACAAGTTTGTGGAGGATGCCAAGCGGGACGTGGACCGGATGATGCGTCAGGCGGAGCTGGATGCCAAGACCAAGGTGTCCGACAGCGAGGTACTCTATGCGGCCAAGGAGAAGGCCCGCCAGATGGTGGCCCGGGCGGAGGAGCGCTGCCGCCAGTTGTACCAGGTGACCAATGAGTATGCCGAGGACGCCCTGGCCCGCACGGAGGAGGCGGTGCAGATGGCGCTGGATGAGGTGAAGCAGCAGCGGGTGCGATTCCGCAGTGCCTCCGCTGCCAAAATGCAGGAGCAGCGGGACAAGCTGGACGGCAGGACCCCGCCCCAGGAGGATGGCGGTGAGGAGTGATGCCGCAGGTCAACCGTAATCTTAAAAATTTGTGAAAAACGCCAAAGGATTTGGCGAAACTTTCTTTGGAATGCTCTAGATGTTGCGGAGAAAATGAAAAAAAGCACCCCATGGCACAAGTTCTTGCGTCATGGGGTGTTTTTTATTTTACGTAAACTTGTCAAAGAGATGTCGAACATCTGTTTTAAAATGGCGATTTTGGCCGAAAAATGCCATAATTTGGCGTTCTTAGCGGCGGTTTTCCCGGAAAAAATTGCTTGCAATCCCGGCCAATTTCGCTTATACTCAGAGCATGTGGTGGGGAAAAGTGGGTAAAAGTAGAGATTAAGTGCCAAAGAGACCCCATCCAGACCCAAAAAACGCGGGAAAGGGGGGATCAACCGTGGCCAGGCTGTTGGGAAAATCCAACAACAGCATCGACTCCAAGGGCCGTCTGGTGATCCCCTCCGCCATGCGGGAGGCCCTGGGCGACACGTTCTACATTACCATCGGCGCGGAGCACTGCCTGACCATTTACCCTCAGGCCAAGTGGGACCAGATGTCCGAGGAGATGGACGACCTCTCCTATACAGAGGCCCGGGCGCTGACGCTGCTGTACGCCAACGCCGTCCAGTGTGAGCCGGACGCCCAGGGGCGGGTGCTGATCCCTGCCAGCCTTCGGGCCCACGCGGGACTGAAAAAGACCGCCACCATCGTGGGATTGAATTCCTTCGCCGAGATCTGGGACGAGAAGACCTGGACGGAGCGGGAGCAGCGGATGCTGGAGAGCGACGATATGGCCGCGGCCATGGACGCCCTGGCCCGTGTCCGGCGCAGCCGCGGGTGAGTGTCGATGGAATACACGCACAAGCCTGTCCTGCTGGACGCCTGCATCCAAGCACTGAACATCCGCCCCGATGGGATCTATGTGGACGGCACCCTGGGACGAGCCGGACACTCTCGGGAGATCGCCGGGCGGCTGACCACCGGGCGGCTCATCTGCATCGACCGGGACCAGGCCGCCATCGACGCGGCGCAGGACCGTCTGGCCCCCTGGCTGGACCGGGTGACGCTGATCCACAGCAACTTTTCGGAATTGAAGGAGGTCCTGTCCCGGTGCGGTGTCAGCGGCGCCGACGGGATGCTCTTTGACTTGGGCGTGTCCTCTCCCCAGCTGGACGACGCCTCACGGGGCTTCTCCTATATGCAGGACGCCCCGCTGGACATGCGGATGGACACCTCCGCCCCCCTGAGCGCCGCGGACATCGTGAACACCTGGAGCCAGGAGGAGCTGCGGCGCATCCTGTTTGAATACGGCGAGGAGCGGTACGCCCCCGCCATCGCGAGAGCCATCGTCCGGGCGCGGGAGACCGCGCCTGTGAAGACCACCCTGGAGCTGGTGGAGATCATCAAGAGCGCCATGCCTCCCGCAGCTCTGCGGGAGAAGCAGCACCCGGCCAAGCGGAGCTTTCAGGCCATCCGGATCGCGGTCAACGGTGAACTGGATGCCCTGCCCCCCATGCTGCGGGCGGCGGTGGACGGGCTGAACCCCGGCGGTCGCCTGGCCGTCATCACCTTCCACTCTCTGGAGGACCGGATCGTCAAGCGGACGCTGGCGGAGCTGGCCCGGGGATGCGTCTGCCCGCCGGAGTTTCCGGTGTGCGTGTGCGGCAAAAAGCCCCAGGTGCGGCTGGTGACCCGCAAGCCCGTCACGGCGGGCGGCGCGGAGCTGGAGGAGAATCCAAGGGCCCGCAGCGCCAAGCTGCGGGTGGCGGAAAAGTGCGGCTTTGACCTTTGACCACACCGGGACCATCCGGTGTTAATGTGTGTGAGAACGGCTCCGTGCCGGTATGGCGGAGCAAAAGGAGGGACCTTCTTTGGCAGCAGCGCGGGAACTGCGGTACAACAGCCGCAGCGCGGTATATGGGGACTTGGCGTACGACCTGGACCGGGAAGTCCGGGAGCGCGCTCTTCGGCACGCCGGAGAGGCTCCCCGTCACCAGACGGCGGTAGAGGCCGTCCCCAAGGCGAAGCCCCGGGTGCGGAGCCTCTCCAAGGCGCAGGTGCGCCAGCGGCAGAAGGTGTCCGTCCTCTCCGTTTTGGGCGTGGGCGCGGCCATCGGCCTTGCAGTGATGGTGCTGATGGGCTACATCCAGCTGACGATCATCTCCGACGAGGTGGTGTCCCTCCAGAACCAGCTGGAGGAGCTGCAGACGGAGAACGTCACACTCACCGCCCAGCACGAGCAGATGTTTGACCTGGCCACCGTGAAAGAGGTGGCGGAGGCGGCGGGCATGAGCAAGCCCAGCAGCAGCCAGATCTATTACATCGATCTGTCGGAGGGCGACAGTGCCGTGGTCTATCAGCAGGAGGAGTCCAATCTGCTCAGCCGTTTGCTGACCTCGCTGAACCACGGGATCTACGCCGTGGTGGAATATTTCGAGTGACGGCCGCACTATAATGAAGCGAACGGTGGGGAGTAAGAAGGGGGCCTTCTTACTCCTTGCTTTGGTATTGCGTATGGACGGGGGAAGCGGCCCCGGCGTTCCGAAAGGAGAACAGACATGACGGACAGACCCAGAAGAAAGAGCGACGCCGCCCGCCGGGCGAACCAGGTAATCCGGGGCAGGACGATGCTCATCATGCTGCTGTTGGGTGTGGCCTCCTTCACAGTGCTGTTTTGGAAGCTGTACGATCTGCAGATCAACCGGCACGACGAACTGAAGGCCGAGGCGGTGGGCCAGCAGACCGACAGCATGGTCATCAGCGCCTCCCGGGGGACGATCTACGACAAAAACGGCGAGATCATGGCCATCTCCTACTCCACGGAGACAGTCTTGCTGGATCCCGGTGGCGTCCAGGACTTTGTAGAGTCCCAGGAGCAGAAGATCCAGGATGCGGCCGAGGAGGCTGCCGAGAAGGGAGCGCCTTACACGGCGCCGGAGGTGCTGGACCAGGCGTATATCGCCCGGGGCCTCAGCCGCATTCTGGATGTGGAGGAGGAGACCATCCTGGAGCACCTGGAGAACACCGCCAACCGATACTGGGAGGTCAAAAAGAAGGTAGACCAGGACGTGGCCGACGAGGTCCGCCGGTTCATCAACGGAGAGATCGACGATGAGGGGAACCAGCTTACCACGGTGGACGAGGACGGCAACACCGTTCTCATCTCTACCGGCGGGCGGCCCACCCGGCTCCAAGGCATCTCCCTGACGCCGGACACCAAGCGGCTGTATCCCTTCGGCTCTCTGGCAGGCAATGTGATAGGGTTCGTCAATGCCAACAATATGGGCGCCTACGGGCTGGAGGCGTCCTATGATGACGTGCTCAGCGGCAGCACTGGACTGACCATTACGCCTACCAACGTAAACGGCACGCCGTTGTTGTTCAGCGGCGGCGAGCAGATGTTTGATGCGGAGAATGGCAGCAGCTTGGTGCTGACTCTGGACACCAACGTCCAGTACGCCCTGGAAAAGGGCCTGGAGAGTATGCTGGATAAGTACGACGCGGCCAACGGCGGCACCGGCATCGTCATGGACGTGAACACCGGCGGCATTGTGGCCATGGCCTCCTATCCCAACTATGATCCGGGAGACTTTTCCACCATCTATACTGAGGGGCTTCAGGCGGAATTGGATGCCGCTCTGGCGGAGATCCAGCAGAACCGCAGCACCTACGAGACGGAGGAGGCGTACAATCAGGCGCTGGCGAATGCCCGGGCCACCATCCAGTTCAAGCAGTGGCGGAACAAGTGCTATCAGGACACCTACGAGCCCGGCTCCACCTTCAAGCCCATCACGCTGGCCACGGCCCTGGAGGAGGGCGTGGTGAACATGAACACCACCTTCACCTGCACCGGCTCCATCCACGTGGAGGGCTGGGGAAAGCCATCAACTGTTCCAAGCGGGCCGGCCACGGCACCCAGACCCTGAAGGTGGCTACCGGCAACTCCTGCAACCCGGCCTTCGTCACCATGGGCCTGAAGATCGGCACGGAGGCATACTACCGCTATCTGAAGTCCTTCGGCCTCATGGAGACCACCGGTATCGACCTGCCTGCGGAGGCGGAAGGCATCTTTGCCAATGAGGACAGCTTCAACTCCAACGTGGTTTCCCTGGCGGCCTACTCCTTCGGACAGACCTTCAACGTCACGCCCCTGGAGCTGATCCGGGCCCAGGCAGCCACCATCAACGGCGGCTATCTGTACACCCCCTATCTGGTGGAACAGGTGCTGGACGACGAGGGCAACATCCTCAGTCAGCACGAGACCACAGCGGTGCGGCAGGTCATCAGTGAGGAGACCTCCGCCAAGGTGCGGGAGTGCCTGGAGTGGGTGGTCTCCGACGGCGGCGGCCGCAACGGACAGGTGACGGGCTACCGCATCGGCGGCAAGACCGGCACTGCGGATAAAACCGGCACCAAGGACGTGGTGGTGTCCTTTATGTGCTTCGCCCCGGCGGACGACCCACAGTACATCATGCTGCTGACCATGGACACTCCCAGCCGCACGACCGGCACTGCCGTGTTCGGCGGCACCATGGTGGCCCCGGTGGCCAGCCAGATCATGAGCGAGATCCTGCCTCTGCTGGGCGTTGAGCCGGATTACACCGCCGAGGAGCTGGTGGGCGCTGACACCACAGTTCCCAATGTGGTGGGACAGACCAGGGAGGCCGCTGAAGATCGGCTGGCTGACCTGGGCTTCACCTTCCGCACTGTGGGGGACGGGGACACGGTCACCGACCAGACCCCCGCCGGCGGCGCCATCGTGCCGGGAAATGCCTCCATCATCCTCTACCTGGGGCAGGAGAAGCCGGACACCCCCTGCACCGTGCCCAATGTGGTGGGGAAGAGCGCCTCAGAGGCCAACAAGGCCATCACCAACGCCGGACTTATCATGAAGGTCACCGGTACCACCACAGCCAGCTCCGGCAATGTCTACGCCATTACCCAGTCTCTCCCTGCGGGCACGGAGGTGGCGGCGGGCACGGTGGTGACCGTCCAGTTCGGCGACAACTCTGTCCTGGATTGAGAAAGCAGGTTCTGCATGGTTTTTGGCACCTTCCTCCGTATACTTTGCAAATCCCCTTGTTTATAATGAGGGACGGCAAACTGCTGCCAGACTGAACAAAAGGGGTGTGCATACAATGCATTTGAAAACGCTGCTGGCAGGGCTCTCCCTGCGGTCCGCTACCGCGGACATGGAGACGGAGATCACCCATATCAGCTATGACTCCCGGACCACGGCACCCGGGGACGTCTTCGTGGCCATGACCGGCTTTGCCACCGACGGCCACGCCTATATCGGAAAGGCCGTGGCGGCGGGAGCCGCCGCGGTGGTGTGTGAGCGACCGCCGGAGGACAGCTCCGTGCCCTATGTCCTGGTGGAGAACTCTCGCCGGGCCCTGGCGGTGATGGCCGCCAACTATTACGGCCATCCGGCAGACAGCATGACCATGGTGGCCGTCACCGGCACCAACGGCAAGACCACCACCACCTATCTGCTCAAGGCCATCCTGGAACAGGAGCTGGGGGCCAAGGTGGGCCTGATCGGCACCAACCAGGATCTGATCGGCGACGAGGTGGTGCCCACTGAGCGCACCACGCCGGAGTCCCTGGAGCTCCAGGAGCTGTTTGCCCGGATGCGCTCTGCCGGCTGCACCCATGTGGTGATGGAGGCATCCTCCCACGCTCTGGCGCTGGACCGGGTGTACGGTATCCACTACGCGGTGGGCATTTTCACCAACCTGACCCAGGACCACCTGGATTTCCACAAGACCATGGAAGCCTACTGCGACGCCAAGGCCATCCTGTTCCAGAACTGCGACGTGGGCGTCTGCAACGCCGACGATCCCTGGACAGAGCGGCTGCTGCAAAACGCCGCATGTCGGCAGTACTTCTATGCAGAGCACGCCGCGGCAGACCTGCGGGCGGAGCATATCACCCTTGCGGCGGACCACATCGCCTTCGATGCGGTGACAAAGGATAGCCGCACGACCAGGAAGTGAACCACGAGAAGCACCACATGGACGAACGGGAGATCGTGGCGGAGCACTTGACGGGGAAGTGACCGCCGGACGTCCGGCGTCAAGCGGTTTGCCGCAGGCAAACCCTTGAAATCGGCTGAATTCACTTCGGGCGATTTGAGTCAAATGCGGGGTCCCCACAAAATCGGAGATTTTGTGGGGCGTGAACCACGAGAAGCACCACATGGACGAACGGGAGATCGTGGCGGAGCACTTGGCGGGGAAGTGACCGCCGGGCGTCCGGCGTCAAGCGGTTTGCCGCAGGCAAACCCTTGAAATCGGCTGAATTCACTTCGGGCGGTCCGCGTGAAATGCGGCGGTCAGCCGTGGGCGGCGCCGCATGGACAATGGGATACGGCGGGACATCCGGCGGAGGATCGGCCGCCGGAGAACCGCTGGAATCAGGAACGTACCAAAGGGCCGGGGCTGTGCCCGGCGAAGGAGAGGGAGACGGATATATGACACTTTCTTTGATCGCGGCGGCCGTCAGCTTTGTGCTGACGCTGCTCATCGGCAGATTTCTCATCCCGGAGCTGCGCAAGCTGAAGGCCGGCCAGGAGATCCGGGAGGACGGACCCACGTGGCACAAGTCCAAGGCCGGCACGCCCACCATGGGCGGCATCATGTTCATCCTGGGTGCGGGCGTCACCGTGTTCATCCTGGGTTGGAGCTTCATGCTGGAGGGGGTGTTCTGGCACCTCTACGTGTATCTCTTCGCCCTGATCTTCGGCCTGATCGGCTTTGTGGACGACTACCGCAAGGTCCGCCAGCACCAGAACGAGGGACTGACGGCCCGGCAGAAGTTCATCCTTCAGCTGGCGGCGGCGGTGGTGTTCCTGGTGCTGATGCGGTACGAGGGCCTGCTGACCAACGACCTGTATATCCCCTTCCTGAACATGAGCTTTACCATCAACTGGATCGTGTATCTGATCTTCGCGGCCTTCGTTATTGTGGGCTGCGTCAACGCTGTGAACCTGACCGACGGCATCGACGGGCTGGCTGCCAGCGTCACCTTTGTGGTGATGGCGTTCTTCACCGTAGCCGGCGTCCTCTGGAGCACCTACGGCATCCAGGCTCTGTTCCCGGCGGCTATGGCGGGAGGGCTGGCAGCCTTCTTCGTCTATAACCACCACCCTGCCAAGGTGTTCATGGGGGACACCGGCAGCCTGTTTCTGGGCGGCGCAGTGGCAGCCCTGGCCTTTGTGTTCGATATGCCCCTGGTGTTGATCCCCGTAGGCATCATCTACATTCTGGAGACGCTGTCCGATATTATCCAGGTGGGTTACTTCAAGCTGACCCACGGCAAGCGGTTCTTCAAGATGGCCCCCCTGCACCACCACCTGGAGCTCTCCGGCTGGAGTGAGGCAAAGCTGGTGGCGGTATTCTCCCTGGTGACGCTGGCGGGCTGCGTCCTGGCCTATCTGGGCGTCCAGGGACGATTCTGAGCACTCTGCGCCGGCCCGCTGCGGAGCGCGGCAAGATCCACAGACCCCGAGAGGAGGGAAGCAGTATGGTACGGCAGAAAAAAGCCCCGGCGGCCCGCCGGCGACCCATGAGTCGGGAAGAGGCCCTGGCCCGGCAGGAGCGCCAGCAGCGCCGGCGGGAGCTGGAGCAGGAGAGCCGGGAATTGGCCAAGGGGCCCATTGACCTGCCCTTCTTCATCCTGGTGATGCTGTTGACCGGCGTGGGCCTGGTGATGCTGCTGTCCGCCAGCTTCCCCTCCGCCTATTACGAGACGGACGGCCAGAACCCCATGTCCTACTTTATCCGCCAGGGCGTGTTCGCCATCATGGGCGTGGCGGCCATGCTCTTCATTGGCAAGATCAACTATCAGCGGTTCCGCGGTCTTGCAAAGCCGCTGCTGTATCTGGCCGTCATTCTGCTGATCCTGGTGATTGTTCCGGGCAACCCCTTGGCCATTACCCGGAACAACGCCACCCGCTGGCTGGGCATTCCAGGTACTTCGCTGCAGTTCCAGCCCTCGGAGATCGCAAAGCTGGCGGTGGTGATCTATTTTGCCGACAGCATCTCCAAGAAAAAGGACCGTATGCAGACGTTCCGCTACGGCATCGCCCCCTATGCGGTGCTGCTGATTGTCTTGGCAGCCCTGGTGGGCATCGAGCCCCACCTCTCCGGCGCCATCCTCATCATGGGCGCCGGCGCGGTGATGATGCTGGTGGGCGGCATCCACTGGAGATGGGTGGGGCTGGCTATGGGTGCAGCCGGACTGCTGCTGTATCTGGTGCTGGGCGTGATCGGCTACAACGCCTCCCGCATCGAGATGTGGCACAACCCCTGGCTGGATCCCCAGGGAGCCGGTTACCAGCTGCGCCAGAGCCTCATCACCATCGGCTCCGGCGGGCTGTGGGGCGTGGGCCTGGGGAAGAGCCGCCAGAAGTTTCTCTATCTGCCGGAGGAGCACAACGATTTCATCTTCGCCATCGTCTGCGAGGAGCTGGGCCTGATTGGCGCCACCGTTATCATGCTGCTGTTCGCGGCGCTGATTCTCCGGGGCTTCTGGATCGCCCTCCATGCCCGGGACCGGTTCGGCAGCCTGATGGTGGTGGGCGTCATGACCCTGGTGGGCCTTCAGACCTTTTTGAACATCGGCGTGGTGACGGGCCTGCTGCCCACCACCGGCATCTCCCTGCCGTTTTTCAGCTATGGCGGCACGGCGCTGTCCATCCAGCTGGCGGAGATGGGCATCGTCCTGTCGGTATCCCGGCAGATGAAGCCTACAAAGGCGGGGTAGTACGACCCAGAGGAGTTAAGAGATAAAAGATAAGAGATAAAGGCGGAATCTCAAAATGTCCGGCTGTGCCGGACACCGAATCTCTTCTCCCTTCACTTTTATCTCATATCTTTCGATTGGAGTGCAGCAAAGTGGAAGCATCATTGAAGAAGGTGATCTTCACCTGCGGCGGCACGGCCGGGCACGTGAACCCGGCTATCGCGCTGGCCCAGCTGATGCGCGAAAAGGACCCGGAGACAGAATTTTTGTTCGTGGGAGCGGAGCGGGGACTGGAGAAGGACCTGATCCCCAAGGCGGGATACGACTTCCGCACCGTCCACATCTCCAGCTTCCACCGGTCCTTCAAGCCTCGGGAGATCCGGCACAACCTGGTCTCTGTGGGGAACCTCCTTCGGGCGCCCGGAGAGGCCCGGGCCATTCTGCGGCAGTTCCGGCCGGACGTGGTCATCGGAACGGGGGGATACGCCAGCTTCCCTATGGTGAAGGCCGCTGCCAAGGCGGGGATCCCCACGGCCGTTCACGAGTCCAACATGGTGCCCGGCCTCACCACGGAGATGCTGGAGCCCTTCGCGGACCGGATCATGGTGGGGTTTGAGGCCTGCCGGGAGCACTACCGCCACCCGGAGAAGGTGATCGTCACCGGTACGCCGGTGCGGCGGGACTTCTTCCATCTGACGAAGGCAGAGGCCAAGCGCCGCCTGGGCGTGGAAGACGGCCGGCCCCTGCTTGTGTCCTTCTGGGGGTCCCTGGGGGCCTCGGGCATGAACCGGCAGATGGCGGACTTCCTGGCGCTGGAGGCGGCCAAGGAACCTTTCCACCACATCCACGGCGCCGGAAAGGATGGCTATCCAGTGCTGCTGAAGCTGCTGCGGAGAAGGGAGTGGACCTGGCGGACCACCCGGCGCTGCAGGTGCGGGAGTACATCTATGATATGGCCGCCGTCATGCGGGCGGCGGATCTGGTGCTCTGCCGGGCGGGGGCCTCCACCATCAGCGAGCTGACGGCACTGGGGGTCCCGGCGCTGATCGTGCCGTCCCCCTATGTCACCAACAACCACCAGGAAAAAAACGCGAGGGTCCTGGAAAACGCCGGCGGTGCCGCGGTGCTGCTGGAGAAGGACTGCTCCGGTCAGGCGCTGTTCCAGGCGGCCTGCGGCATCCTTCATGACGGAGCGCGCCGGGCCTCCATGGAGCGGGCCATGTCCGCCCTGGGAATCCGGGACGCCACAGAGCGAATTTATCAAACCGTGCTGGAAATCTGCCAGTAACCACGAAACCCCGCCGGCCATAGGATGGACTGTTGAACCATTCTGGATTCGGAGGGGAACGGATATGAGCCAGCTTTTGTCGGTGCGAGGCGGCCGCCGCCTGGAGGGAGAGGTCACGATCCAGGGGGCCAAGAACAGCGTCCTGCCCATTCTGGCGGCCACGCTGTTGGCAAGGGGGCAGGTGGCGCTGCTGGGCTGCCCCCGGCTGCGGGATGTGGACGCCTCCATCCGCATCCTGCGGCATCTGGGCTGCGACGCCCATTGGGAGGCGGATGCCCTGGCGGTGGACACCACCGCCCTGCGCCGCTGTGAGATTTCGGATGTACTCATGCGGGAGATGCGCTCCTCCGCCATTTTCCTGGGGGCGATCCTGGCCCGGTGCGGGCAGGCGGACCTGAGCTACCCCGGCGGGTGCGAGCTGGGCCCCCGGCCTATCGACCTCCACCTTGCGGGCCTGCGGGACCTGGGGGCGGAGATCCGGGAGGAGGGCGGCTTCCTCCACTGCCGGGCGGACCGGCTGCGGGGCCGGGAAGTGGTGCTGCGGATGCCATCCGTGGGGGCCACGGAGAATCTGATGCTGGCCGCCTGCGGGGCGGAGGGCGTCACGGTGATCTCCAACGCCGCCCGGGAGCCGGAGGTGGTGGACCTGCAGAACTTCCTGAACGCCTGCGGGGCTCGGGTGTCCGGGGCGGGGAGCTCCGCCGTGTCCATAGAGGGCGGGCAGGACCTCCACGGCTGTACGTACCGGGTCATGCCGGATCGGATCGCGGCGGCTACTTACCTCTGCGCGGCGGCCTCTGCCGGCGGGGACATCTATCTCCGGGGCGCGGAGGAGGGGCACCTGTCCACAGTCACCGCCGCCCTGCGGGAGGCGGGCTGCACGGTCACGGCAGACAGCGGAGGCATCCGGGCTCTGTGCCGGGAGCGGCTGCGGGCCGTGGGGCCGGTGCAGACGGCGCCCTACCCCGGCTTTCCAACGGACGCGCAGGCGGTGCTGATGGCGGCACTGCTGCGCAGCCGAGGCGCCACGGTATTTGAGGAGAACATCTTTGAAAACCGCTATCGCCATGTGGACGAACTGATCCGCATGGGGGCCAGCATCCGGGTATCCGGCCGGGTGGCGGTGGTCACGGGTGTGGAGCGGCTTCACAGCGCGCCAGTGCGGTGTACGGATCTGCGGGGCGGGGCGGCCCTGTGCGTGGCGGCTCTGGCGGCGGAGGGGGAGACCCGTGTCTCCCAGATCTGCCACATCGACCGGGGCTACGAAGACCTGGCCCGGGACCTGCGGGCTCTGGGGGCGGACGCGGTGCGCGTGGAAGAGACAGAAAACGGGTAGGAGAGACGACATGGCCAGACGCAGACATTCCAACCGGCGGCGCAGGAGGGGAAACTTCGGCTTCCTCTATAAGCTGCTGTCCGTGCTGGTGATCTGCGCGGCCGTGGTGATGGCCCTGACGCTGTTCTTCCGGGTGGACACCATCGAGGTCACGGGGACTAAGCGGTACACCGAAAAGGACGTGATCGAGGCCAGCGGTATCCAGCTGGGCGACAACCTCTTTCTGCTGAACAAGTACGAGGCCGCCCGCAGCATCGCGGAGCAGCTGCCCTACATCGACATTGAGGACATCCGCATCCGGCGGGAGCTGCCGGACACTCTGCTGATCGATGTGGCGGAGTGCGGTACACCCCCCTGGCGGTGATCCAGGACGGCAGCGCCTGGCTGCTGAGTCCCAAGGGCAAGATCGTGGAGCAGCTGCCGGCGTCTCAAGCTGGGGACTATGCGGTGATCGACGGCTGTGAGCTGCTGGCCCCCTCGGTGGGCACGGACATCGCCCTGTCCACGGAGTTCGCCAATCAGCAGACCAGTCTGCTGGCGCTGCTGGCGGCGCTGGACGCCGCGGGCCTGACGGACCGGGTGGATGCCATCCACCTGGACGATCTGTCCCGGCTGACTATGGACTACGCCGGCCGCTTTTCTGTGGAGATGGAGTACAACGCGGACTATGACCGGATGCTGCAGATCCTGGAGGCGGGAATCAGCAAGCTGGAGAGTAACCAGACAGGCAGCATCCGCCTGGACCTGAATCCGCCGATCCTCACGCTGGACTGAGAGGGGCGGATTTGGCAGAAGATTGCCGAGACAGGGGGGACGGACCGCCGCCCCTCCTTTTTCCGGACAAAAATCTGAGGGAAAAGCCCGATGGACTCTTGACCAGAGGGCGAAAGTGTCATACAATAAACTAAATGTTATGAGATACAGGATATTGTGAATCCAAAGGGACGATCCTCCCTTTTTACACAAACGATAGTAGGAGGCACCACTATATGGCATTTGGATTGGAGACCGGTCCCGATACCGTTGTCAATATCAAGGTCATCGGCGTGGGCGGCGGCGGCAACAATGTGGTCAACCGCATGGTCCGCAGCGGCACCAAGGGCGTGGACTTTGTGGCGGTCAATACCGACAAGCAGGCGCTGAACGTATCCAGCGCCACCTATAAGATCCAGATCGGCGAAAAGCTGACCCACGGTCAGGGCGCCGGATCCGACCCCGAGGTGGGCCGCAAGAGCGCGGAGGAGAGCCGCAACCAGATCGCCAAGGCGCTGGAGGACACGGACATGGTGTTCATCACCGCGGGCATGGGCGGCGGCACCGGCACCGGCGGCGCCCCCATCGTGGCGGAGATCGCCAAGGAAATGGATATCCTCACCGTGGCGGTGGTCACCAAGCCCTTCGGATTTGAGGGCCGCCGGCGGATGCAGCAGGCAGAGGCCGGCATCGCGGAGCTGAAGGACAAGGTGGACTCTCTGGTCATCATCCCCAATGAGCGGCTGAAGCACGCCACGGACCAGAAGATCACCTTTGCAAACGCCTTCGAGATCGCGGACGACGTGCTGCGCCAGGCAGTGCAGTCCATCTCTGACCTGATCCGGGATACCGGCTTCATCAACCTGGACTTCGCGGACGTCACCGCCATCATGAAGAACGCCGGCATGGCCCACATGGGCGTGGGTCGGGCCGCCGGCAAGGGCAAGGCCGAGGAGGCCGCCAAGATGGCCATTTCCAGCCCCCTGCTGGAGACCTCCATCGAGGGGGCCAAGGGCGTGCTCATCAATGTCACCGGCTCCATGGACATCGGTCTGGAGGAGGTGGAACAGGCCGCCAGCTTGGTCCAGGCGGCGGTACATCCCGATGCGCTCACCATCTTCGGCGCCACCTTCGACGAGACGCTGGACGACGAGATCCGTGTCACCGTCATCGCCACCGGCTTTGACAAGGTGCCGGAGCAGCTGCCCAAGGTGCCGCCCATCCAGGCGGGGGCCGCGGGCCAGCAGAGCGCCGCGGCGGAGCCCATGCCCCTGAAGGAAGAGGACGTGCCCAAGCCGGAGGAGCCGGAGGATGACCCCTTCGAGGATATTTTCAAAATTTTCAATAAGCGGGATTGAACGATTTTTTTCCAGGACCTGCGGGTATTTGCCTGCGGGTCCTGTTTTTTTGCCGCCGCGGCGGCACAGTCAAAGCCTGCCATGGGGCTGCTTCCGCATTTTGCAAGGCGTGTTTTTCCGTCTGCGGCAGATGATAATCTCGCCGGCAGATCAGCGGATTTGCCGGCCGCGTTTCGGAAAGGGGTGATTTCATGTATGGACCATTTCAAAAAGCGAGACACGTGCTGCGGGGCGGAGCGGCGCTGGTCTTGGCATTGCTGTTGTGCGCGGCCATGCCGGCGCGCGCTGCCGGTGTGACGGCCGGCGGCGCGGACCAGGACACCTCCGCCCGGATGCTGGTCCCCGTGGGCCACACGGTGGGCATCAAGCTCTTTGCCCGCGGGGTGATGGTGGTGAAGGCGCCGGAGAGTGGCACGCCCGCGGATGACTGCGGCCTGCAGACCGGCGACATCATCGTCAAATGCGGCGGCGTCTCCGTAACCTCCTCAGAGCAGTTCCAATCCCTGCTCCAGGAGAATGGGGAGACGGCCACCGACCTGCAGGTCCGCCGGGAAGGCGGGAGCGTGACGCTCTCTGTTTCCCCGGAACAGAACGAGAAGGGCGCCTACTGCATTGGGGCCTGGATTCGGGACAGCATGGCCGGCATCGGCACCATGACGTATTACGACCCGGAAAGCGGCGCCTTCGGCGCTCTGGGTCACGGGATCACGGACGCCGACACGGCGCTCCTGATGCCCTTTGCCTCCGGATCCATTCTGCCCTCCACCGTGAAAGCGGTGAAGAAGGGCGCCATCGGAGAGGCCGGTGAGCTGCGGGGGGATTTCGACCTGGCCACAGATTTGGGTGATCTGTACGCCAACACCACCAGCGGCGTCTTCGGCACGCTGGACCCCGGCGAATTCACCGAGCGGCTGGGCGATCCCATGCCGGTTGCGGCCGCCGGGGAAGTCCACGCCGGTCCTGCCACCATCCTCTCTAATGTGGAGGGTGATGCCGTTCAGGAATATGATGTGGAAATTTTACAGGTTGTAGAGAATGCAGCAGACGGCCGGGACCTGGTGATCTCTGTGACGGACCCGGAGCTTCTGGCCGCCACAGGCGGCATCGTCCAAGGTATGTCCGGCAGCCCGATCCTGCAGACGGAAAATTCGCCGGTGCGGTGACGCACGTCCTGCTGAACGATCCAAGCAAAGGGTATGGAATTTTGATGGAAACTATGCTGGCAGCGGGAGATTTCTCAGAAGAACCCGTGGCCTGACATGGTCTCCCAGGCAGACAGCGGCGGCGGGAAGCATTTTGCTTCCCGCCGCCCCGGAATTTTTTACAATACAGATTTACGACTCTCCGCGCGGGAGTTCCTGCGCTTGGACAGTGGATTCGGCCTCCGCCTGGAAACTGCGGAACGCCGTAAAGTTCAATAGAATCAACAATAAATTGGCCATCACAAAGGCGATCAGCACCCCGGCCACGATCCTCCAGATCCGCCGGGCCCGGCGGTTTTTCACCGCCAGCTGCTCGGCGATGCGGGCCAGCTGCTCCGCTGTTCCGCCGCGCTCCGCCTCTGGCGGGACCTCCGGCCCCAGCAGAGCCGCAGAGGTGGTGTCCAGCTCCTCCGCCAGCCGGATCAGCAGGTCCGCGTCCGGCACGGACCGGCCTTTTTCCCATTTGGAGACGGTCTGCCGCACCACATGGAGTCGGGCGGCCAGCTCCTCCTGGGAGAGGCCCTTGGCCTTCCGCAGGGCCTTCAAATTCTCTGCAAGCATTGCGTTGCCTCCTTTCCGGGATCATTCTACCAGGGGAACCGCCGTTGCGGCAAGCAACGCAGACGCACATGGCCCTTGAGCTGCAGAGGTGTTACCCCCCCTGTTCCCCGGAGAACAGCGCCAGCTTGGCGTTGAGCTTCCTGTAAATGCGATCCCGGAACCAGGGCTCCGACGAGGCAGCCACCGCCTCCTCCAGACCGAACCAGGCCACAGCGCTGTTCTCATCCGGCTTCCGGCGCACGGGGGCTGCCGGGTCTGCCTCCAGCAGGTAGGTCACATTCAGATGCAGGTGGGAGGAGACGTAGGCGCCCCGCTTCTCGTGGCCGTCCACAGTGAGGATTTCCAGAGAGTAAATGTGGGGCGATACCGGACGCACCGCCGTGAGTCCGCTCTCCTCCCGGACTTCCCGCATGGATACCGCCAGCAGATCCCGGTCCCCGTCCGCGTGGCCGCCCAGCCAGGACCAGGAGTCGTAGAGGTTGTGGTACGCCATCAGCACCTGTGTCCGGTCCGGGCTCACCACCCAGGCGGAGGCCGTCAGGTGCCCGGCAGCGTTGTCCCGGGTGTAAAGCGCCTCGCCGCTCCGCAGCCGCCGCAGCAGTTCCGCCCGGTCCCGTTCCTCCTGGTCATTCCAGGGGCGATACGCTTCTAATTCCTCCAGCAGCGTCACATGTCTCATCCTTTCTCTTGAGATGGCTCCATTGTACCACGGCCCCGTCCAAAAGGGAAGCCACTGCTGCCGGGAGACTCCGCACCCCTTGCGGCACAAGGAGTTAGGAGGCGCAGCGCAGAAAGTGTCGAATGATTCTTGGAAGTTATTTACAGTTTCTTGTTGCAAATCGTGTCCGTTTATGCTACTTTATAGAAAACGCGATTTGAAGCTTCATAAATCCGTCGTAAACAGGAGCGCCCACTTTTTTCCGGCTGGGAGAGGGGGCCTGCTCTGAAGCATTTGTGCCTGGTAAACGAAAATTGTGGAAAGAGGACAGGGGAAGACATGGACATCAGAAGAACTGTATTGCTGGCAGATGCCAATGAGGAATTCCGCACCCTTGTGCGGAAGATCATAGACGAGACAGAGGAGTTTTCGGTGGTGGGGTCTGTGGGAGACGGGACGGAGGCCCTGCGCCTGGCGCGTGAGGAAGCGCCGGACCTGATTCTGATGGATGTGGTCCTGCCGGGGCTGGACGGCTTCGGCGTACTCAAGCAGCTGCGGGAGCAGGAGGGGAAGGTCCCCAAGGTCATATCCTAATCTCCGCCTTCTGCAGCGACAGCGTGGTGTCGGAGGCTGTGGATCTGGGAGCCAGCTACTTTTTGACAAAGCCCGTGGAGGAGAACGCCCTGCTGGATCGGATGCGGGCGCTGTTCAGCCGGGGCGCCCCGGTGGAGGAACACCCGGCGGAGCTGAAGAATCTGGTGACCTCTGTTATCCATGAGATCGGTGTGCCCGCCCACATCAAGGGCTATCAGTACCTGCGGGAGGCCATCATGATCGCCGTGGACGACATGGATGTGATCAACGCCGTCACCAAGGTGCTGTATCCGGAGGTGGCCAAGCGGTTTTCCACCACGCCCTCCCGCGTGGAGCGGGCCATCCGCCACGCCATCGAGGTGGCCTGGGACCGGGGCGATCTGGAGACGCTGCAGAAGTATTTCGGCTACACCGTCTCCAATGCCAAGGGCAAGCCCACCAACAGCGAGTTCATCGCCATGATCGCCGACCGCCTGGTGCTGGAGCAGCGGAAGGACCGGAGAGCGTAAGAAAACAGACAGAAAACCAGCCGGGAGAGGGTATCCTCTCCCGGCTGTTGTCAGGCGTACAGGAGCTTTTCTCCGATGACAGCCATCTGGTCTGCCGTCAAGCGCCAGTCCCAGGGCAGCTTGACCTCTGCCATCCGGTCCGGCCAGCACAGCAGGAATTGGTTCACCGGCTCTGCACCGGAGTACCGCTGGAAAACCTCCTCCGCACCCCAGGGGGCGGCAGTCACGGTGCGGTACTCCTCCCAATACTCCATGGGCAGCTGATCGTTGTCCCGCTCCACCCACTGGATGAAATCACGCTTGCACAGGCCATAGAGGAAAGGAAGCTTCACCGTGACGATCTCATAGCGCAGCTCCGGCAGGTCTCCGTCCCCCAGCCGGGCGTCCTGCCGGTACTCCCCGTGGGCGGCCAAGGGGGACCACTCCACATCCGCCTCCGTGGACCAGCCGTCATAGTCGATATCGACCAGGTCCTCCACCCGCAGGGGGATGGGATCGGCGTAGACAGACCAAGTCATGCCGTGGGCGGTGTAGGTCTCCACCGGCGGATGGTCCTCCAACCAGCCGGAACCGGCGTTGTGCATGATGAGGGCGAACAGACCTGTTGTCCCGCCCGCAAACATGGCGATGCAGATTCCTACGATTACCAGGAGGTTGGCCCAGGGAGGGCACCGCAGCCGTTGGAGAGCCTTCCGGGCGGCGTTGGCCAGAAAATAGACCAGTGCGAAAAACAATACCACCCCGATGGTCAGTATGACCATCCCGGTGGACCGGCTTATGGAGGCAAACAAGCCTGCAATCAGGAGTCTGGACCACATCAACACCAGAATGCCAAGTCCCCGGGCACTCCGCAGGTCTGGCAGGGGCAGCCCCGCCTCGACGGCGGCCTCGGCCCGCCGCTGCCAGCGGCGGTAGAGCAGCAGGCTTGCCAGCGTCAGCACCAGCAGCGGCAGGTAGGCTGTGGCCGCCAGTAGGGCAGTGGGGCTGGCCAGGGTCTCCACGGGATCCGTCCAAATCTGGTAGCATTGAAACGCCACTTCCAGCAGGCAGAGGAGCAGCAGCGCCAGGTAATTGCGCATCATGGGCTTTCCAATGCTCCGTCGGATGTTCTCCAGCTCCGCCGCCGGGTCGGTGTCGATGGGAACGGCCGCCGGATCCTCGCTGTAAAACACTTGTACCTGGTCGGAGCTGGCCGCCCGGTGCCACCCGGCTTGGGCGCAGTAGTCCTGAAAGGTGTCCAGCCCCGCCGCCGGAGCGGGAGAGAACCGCCCGGCCCCGGCGAAAAAGGTGACGGCGAACCGGAGCTGCTTCGGCTCTGTCCGCCGGTAGTGCCAGGACCAAGTCCCCAGCCGGTCCAGCATCCAGCCCCTGGCGGCCATGTCTGCCAGATGGTCTGTGACCCGCTTCCGGTCCAAAAAGCTGTACAGGGGCATCCACTCCCGCTTTGTGTGCTTCATGGGGCGCCTCCTTCCGATTCCATCAGCCGTTCATAATCCGCCGTCAGCTGCCGCAGCCGCCGGGCCTCTGCCTCCAGGGCTTCCCGCCCAGTGGGGGTGAGCACATAGCTCCGCTTCCGGCCCTCCACCTTCGTCTCCCGGATGTACCCAGCCTGCAAAAACTGCTCCAGCAGTACCCAGCCTGCAAAAACTGCTCCAGCAGGTTGTACAGCGTCCCCGGGCCCACCGCCACCCGGCTGCCCGTGGCCTCTGCGACCCAGGCCATCACGTCGGCGCCGCACCGCTCCTGCCGCAGGCACAGGAGAATGTAGAACATCTGCTCGGTCAGGGTCTGAAATTTTCCCCGGGCCATGGCGCTGCCGCCTCCTATTATCGAATATCGTTATTGCTTTGAGACCACTATATCATCGAATATCGATATTGTCAAGCCGGGATTCTTTAACCCGCCTGCAGTCTCTTTTCGAGATAACTGATGATGACGAAACGCTGCCGCCTTCGCCAGGCGGCCTTGATCCGGATCAGATGATCTGATAAAATAAAAAATGCAGGTTTCCCGGACGGGCAAGACCCATTCGGCGGATTGGGGAGGAGGCAAATTACATGCAGATATACTGGTGGTTTCTGATTCCTGCTTTTTTCCTTCTGATCTTTTCGGACCGGATAGACAGAGCCGTCAAGGCAAATAGAAAGCTCAGAAAAGCAATGTTGGTAATACTGGCTTTGTGCAGCGGCCTGCTGCTGGTATCTATCATGGCTGTGCTTACATCGCGCTTTGCCTGAAATCCGAAACGGCAGGAATGGACCCTGACAGTTGGGGAACGGAAAGGAACCGCCGCATGTTCCGCTGAAATGACGGAGAATTTCCCCCCTTCTTCAAATTGTGCCGCCTCTTGCCATTCCCGGCGGGATGTGATATCCTAAACGGGCAATATCATGAAAAGAGGAGATTTCGACCATGACGTATACGTTCCGTCCCCGGGGCGTCTGCTCCCAGGAGATGCGCGTGGAGGTGGATGACGCCGGCATCATCCAGAAGATGGAGGTCCTGGGCGGCTGCAGCGGCAACCTCCAGGGGATTTCCGCCCTGGTGGTGGGGATGCCTGCCCAGGAGGCGATCCACCGTTTGAAGGGCATCCGCTGCGGTGCCAAGAGCACCTCCTGCCCAGACCAGTTCGCCTGCGGGCTGGAGTCCGCCCTGGCCAAACAGAAATAAGCCTGAGACAGGCCCTGCGGCATCTGCCGCAGGGCCTGTTGTTCAGAGTCCGTTCAGAGATCCCGCAGGCGACGAAATTCCCTGGACAAGCGATAAAAAACATGGTAAACTAAACCGTTAGCGGCGGAAGCGCCGCCAAACCAAAGAAAGACGGTTCAGACGTTTATGAAGATCGTTTTGGTCATCGACCAGTTTGACGACGCGAACAACGGCACCACCATCAGCGCACGGCGTTTTGCCCAGGCGCTGAAGAACCACGGCAACGAGGTGCGGGTCATCGCCACCGGCAAGCCCGCGGACTACAAGTACGCCGTGCGGCAGATGAGGTTCTTTCCAGTGGTGGAGCATCTCATCACCAGCCAGGGGATGCGGCTGGCCATCCCCAACCGCCATGTGTTTGAAAAGGCGGCGGCCTGGGCGGACGTGGTGCATTTCATGATGCCGTCGCCCCTGGGCATCATGGGCCTGAAGCATGTGGAAAAGCTGGGCATCCCTCACACGGCGGCCTTCCACTGCCAGCCGGAGAACATCACCTTCACCCTGCACATGGGCAACAGCAGGCGCGTCAACGACTTTGTATACAACCGCTTCCGGGATACGTTCTTCAACCGGTTCACCCACATCCACTGCCCCAGCAATATGATTGCGAACCAGCTCCGCCAACACGGCTACACCGCCCGGCTCCACGTGATCTCCAACGGCATCAGCCCGGAGTACATCTACGGCAAGCGGGAAAAGGAACCCTGGATGCAGGGCCTCTTCAATGTGCTGATGGTGGGCCGCTACGCCGGGGAAAAGCGTCAGGATGAGCTGATCGACGCCTGCGCCAAGTCCCGCCACGCCCGGGAGATCCAGGTGATCCTGGCGGGAAAGGGTCCGCTGGAGAAAAAATACCGCCGTCTGGCGGAGAAGCTCTCCAATCCCATCGTCATGGAGTTCTATGAGCCTGCCCGCCTGCTGGAGATCCTCCACATGGCGGATCTGTACGTCCACACCTCCGACGCGGAGATCGAGGCTATGAGCTGTATGGAGGCATTTGCCTGCGGCTTGGTGCCGGTGATCGCCGATTCCCCCCGGTCCGCCACGCCCCAGTTCGCCCTGGATGAGCGGAGCCTGTTCCCGGCCGGGGACACAGACGCGCTGGCCCAGCGGATCGACTGGTGGATCGAGCACCCGGAGGAGCGGCAGGCAATGGAGCGCCGCTATGCCGAACACGCCAGACAGTACTCTCTGGAGGAGTCCATCCGCCAGACGGAGGAGATGTTCCGTCAGGCCATTGCGGAGCAGCGGGGGGCGAAAGCCTAAGCGCCCGGAAAACCGAACACGCAGAAGAACCAAAGGGACGGCAGCGAAATCGCTGCCGTCCCTTTTGCGCCGCCGCGGGGCTGCTCACTCCGCGTCTGTCAGCCGCTGGACGGCCTCCTTCATGGTGGACACGAAAAAGAAGTCTTTGCCATGATTGGACTCGCGGATAAAGTCCCGCAGCGGCTTGCTGGCGTAGTGGGAGTAGTCGCCGTAAATGGCGGCCTTGAACCGGTAGTTCATCAGCTTCTGCAGGATGTCTCCCGCCACGCCGGTGCTGAGAATGAAAAAGTCGCTGCACACCAGGCGCTTGTCGATGGCCAGCCTGGACGCGCCGGTCTCATACCGGACGGACATGGCCAGGTCCAGGGCCGCACCCGCGTCCGTGATCTGCACCTTCCCGCCGGAGAGCACTGCGATGGCGCCCCGCGGGGCTTGTATAGTTTCGATATTCATCAAAATCCTCCTGACAGGGGCGGAAGGCCCGGAGGCTGCCGGAAGACCGGCTCCCTGTCCTGTCAGGGAGCCCAGCGGAACTGCGCGGTCCCCGCCCCGATTTCAAAATGGTATTTGGCAATGCCCAGGTCCACCTTGGTGTAAAAGCCGGTTCCGGCTTTCGCGGCCACGCTGCCGCCTTGAAGCGTGAAGGTAAATTTCTGCTGGTTCATGGCTGTGGGCGCCAGCAGTGCCGCCCGCACGCCCCGCTGGAACCAGTCCGGCACAGGGGAATCCGCCTTGGACACCTCTTCCGGCTGCTTGACCGGGTGTCCGGCGCCCTGGGTGGTGCCGTAGCCCACCGCGATCACCAGGCAGAGCTTCTCGCCCGGGGCGATCTGAAAGGCGGTCTTGACCTTGCTGTACGTCATGGCGACCCAGCAGGTGTTGAGACCCAGCTGCTGGGCCCGCAGTACGATCTTCTCCCCGTAGTACCCGCAGGCTTCCTCCAGGTTCGGGGACTTCTTTCCGATCAGCGCGATGTAGTTTTTTACGCCGGAGAACTTCCCGTAGTGGGCCGGAAGCCCTCCGAATCCTCTGGGCTCATCCAGAACAAGCTGGATGTGAAGCCCGCTCTCCCGGTTGCACTGGGCGATGCACGCCAGCAGTGCTTCTCTCGCCTCCGGCGCGATGGGCCGGTCCTCGTAGGAGCGGACCGCATGCCGGTGCTCCATGGCCTCGAACAAATCCATAACTGTATTCCTCCTGTGATAGCCGCAGTCAATCCTCGCCGCTCTTGTCCGGAGCGTTTCTCAGGATCTGCAGAATGTCTGCGAACAGGCGCGCTACGTTTTCGATCCCACTGTCCTGCAGGGCCAGATAGTAGAAGACGCGAGTCGCTTCTTTTCGGGCTTTTATCACACCTGTCTCCCGCAGAACCTGCAGGCGGGGGAGACAACAGGGCGCGCAGCAGGTCCTGCCGCGTCTCGCCGCCAAAGGCGGTGAATCGGTTCCGGCACGGCTGGAACTCCCTCCGCAGATGTGCGGGATCTTGAGGCGTATTTTCCATGCCGCGGCCGCCTGACTCGTTCGCTGAGAATCCAGTATACCACATTCCGGCTGGGCCGGTCCATCCGGAAAAAATCGAGACCGACTTTTTCGCTGGGAGACTCCCCCTTCACGGGACCGGGAGGCTGCCGCTGACACCTTCTGCAGTCCCTGTGCATATCCTGAGGGTGAAACGTCCGGGCCAGGCGGTCTGCCGGACCGGCGTTTGGTACGTATGGCAGGCCCCGACAGAGGAGTGATCGACCAATGGCTTATTCCGACCGGGAGCTGCTGGCGCGCCTGATCCAGTGCGAGGCGGGCGGAGAGGGTGAAGACGGCATGAAGGCGGTGGCCGGTGTTGTAATGAACCGGGTCCACGCCAAGGGCGGGGAGTATGCCCGGGTCGGGCAGGGCAGCATCCGCAATATCATCTTTCAGCCCTATCAGTTCGTCTGCGCCAGCGAGACGGAGGGCGGCGCCTACAACCCCCAGAATATCTACAACATGAGACCCGAACAGATCCACTATGACATCGCCGACTGGGCCATCGCGGGCAACCGCCTGCCGGATGTGGCGGATTCCCTGTGGTTTTACAACCCCTTCGGCCCCACCTGCCGGTCCTTCTTTCCCTCGAAGGTGGGATACTGGCAGACCCGGATCGGCGACCACTGCTTCTATAATCCCACAGACGCGTATTATCAGACTTGAGAGGTGTTGGAAATGGCACACTATCAGAATATCTACAACGGCGGAAACGGGGCGCCTCCTGTGGCGCAGGCCGCGCCCAGAATGACGGACTGGTCCGGTGAAGTCACACCCATGCCCGCTGACCCGCCCATGCCGGAGGCGCCCGGCCGCACCGTCACCAGTGCCGGCCGCCCTATGGACCGCCTGAACGCCGCGGAGGAGCAGGGCGGCCAGTCTATGGGGTCCCTGGACATGCGGAACCACCTGCCCAGCGAGGTCATCACGGACCCCATCTCCATGGAGGAAGCCTACCGGGGATCTTTGAAGGCTATGCTGAAGAAAAACGTGGGCAACTACGTGGTGGCCACCTTCCTGGTGGGCACCCAGAGCACCACCTCCTGGGAGGGGATTCTGTACGATGTGGGCAACGACTATATGACCATCTACCAGGAGGGCCGGGACCGCTACATCGTCTCGGACATTTATTCCCTGAAATTCATCGAGTTCTACGACACCCGCTGCCGGGACATCTGCGACGAGGTCCTCCGCAGCGGCTGGATGCCCAACCAGGGGATGTGAGAAAAACAGTTGCGGCGGCCGCGGGGATGTGCTAAAATCAGGTATCTCTACATCAGAAAGGAAGCATCCCCATGGATTTTGCGAAACTGGCCGCGGAGCGCTATTCTCTGCGGAAATTCAGCGACCGCCCCGTGGAGGCGGAGAAGCTCTCCGCCGTGCTGGAGGCCGGCCGCAATGCCCCCACTGCCCATAACCTCCAGCCCCAGCGCATCTTTGTGCTCCAGAGCTCGGAGGCGCTGGAAAAGGTGGACGGCTGCACCGGCGCTCACTTCCATCCGCCGGTGATGCTGCTGGTGGCATACGACCCGGAGGCCGCCTGGAAGCGGGAGGACGACGGCAAGAACCACGGCGAGATTGACGCGGCCATCGCCGTCACCCAGATGATGCTCCAGGCCGCGGACCTGGGCCTCGGCACCACCTATGTGGGCATGTTCGACCCGGAGAAGCTCCACGCCGCATTCCCGGAGCTGGCGGGGCTGACACCCATTGCCCTGCTGCCTATGGGCTATCCGGCGGAGGGCGCCCATCCCTCCCGCCTGCACACGGACCGCAAGCCCCTGGAAGAGCTGATGCGGTATCTGTGACAATAAGGGATCTAGAATCAGGGGCGCACGCCGTGCGCCCCTGAATTCTATTCCGGATTTTCTGGAAAGAGTGAAGAGCAGAGCGGGAGGATTCCGTATCTCAACAGCTGCGCTTTGTGCCTCTCTCTGTAAAAAGGCCCTGGGGATGCTGCCCCAGGGCCCTTTTGTGTCAATGTCGCCGCCTCCGGCCCCGGTAGCCGCCCCCGCGGCGGCGGGGTACGCTACGGCCGTACCGGTAGCGCCGGCGGCCTACCGTCAGCTTCCAGACGATCAGCGCCGCCGCCAGCACCAGCAACGCGATGCCAACCACCTTCACCGCGGTGGAACTGAAGAAGTTCCGCACGTTCCGCCACCAGAGAGGCGGGATCAGTGCCCTTTGGGCAGCAACAGCTCCACATCCGCCGCCGGATGGACGGACACATGGTCCACCTTGGACAGCGCCACGCTGACCTCCTTCACCAGCTCAGCCTCCTCCAGCACCGTCTGATAGGAGAAGTTCTCAAAACCCCAGTCGAAGAGACGGGAGGTCTCGGAAAAGCTCTGGACCTGGGTGCCGCCGCTGGGCAAGGTCACGGATTCGGCCCCCAGCACCACGCTGATGAAGGAGAGGCTGCCCTCCGCGGCAGTGGATACCAGGCAGTGGCCGGCATCGGAGGTGGAGCCGGTCTTGACGCCGTGGGCCCGGCTGTCCAGATATCCCAAGGCCCGCCAGTTGGAGATCAGGTAGTTGGTGGAGTGGAGCACCCGCTCCTCGCTGAGATTGGTGGCGGGGATGGTGGCGCTCTTCATATCGCAGATCCGCAGGAAGTCGTCATGCTTCAGGGCCTCCGCTGTGATAAGGTACAAGTCCCAGGCGGAGGTGTAGTGCTGGCTGTCATGCAGGCCGGTGGTGTTGACGAAGTGGGTGTTCTCACACCCCAGAGCCGCAGCCTTTTCATTCATGGCGCCCACGAAGGCGTCCACGCTGCCGCTGACCTGCTCCGCCAGAATGTTGCACGCCTCGTTGGCGGAGACGATCAGCATACACTCCAGCAGCTGCTCCACCGTCAGCACCTCCCCGGCCCGGATGCCGGCGGTGCTGCCATCCGCCGCCAGCCCCTCCAGGGCGCTCTCCGTAACAGTGATTGGCTGGTCCATGGACAGCTGCCCGCTGTCCACTGCCTCCAGCGTCAGCAGAGCGGTCATGATCTTGGTGAGACTGGCGGGATAGAGCTCCTCGTGCTCGTTCTTTCCATAGACCATGCGGCCGGTGTTGGCGTCCACCAGCAGGGCAGCCTTGGCCTGGATGGCGGGGTCAGGCACCTCTGCGGCGGAGGCAGGACCTGTCAGCAGGGAGACCGCCAGGATCAGCAGCAAAAAACAGAGAAAAAGCGGTGTGTTTTCATATCAAACTCCTACCATCTGTGGTATAATCAACTTGCATCGCGCGGCAGCGGCGCCGAAAAGCGCCGCGGTTCGACATTTCAATTCATAGTATATCAAAAAACGGGTGGGAGTTCAACAGTGAGTGGACGGGGAAGGCCGACAAAAAGTGAGATCATTCTGCTGGGGTTGACGGCGGTGTTCCTGTGCGCCCTGGCGGGCCTGTCTCTTCGGGATCGGCAGGATCGCGTCCCGGGCGTAGTCATTGAGACAGAGGCGGAGGTCCCCCGGGAGGAGATCGCCCCGGACTTCCCGCCGGTGGATCTGAACACTGCCACGGCGGAGGAGCTGGACACGCTGCCCGGCATCGGGGAGAGCCTGGCCCGCCGGATCATCGCGTACCGGGAGGCCAACGGCCCCTTCGGGAGCATTGAGGAGATCATGGAGGTGAGCGGGATCGGAGAGGCGAAATTCGCCGAGCTGGAGGACCGCGTCACTGTGGACAACGGCAAAGGAGAGGTGACAAATGAGGATTCTGGTGGTTGATGACGAAAAGCTGCTGGTCAAGGGCGTGAAATTCAATCTGGAGAACGAGGGGTACGAGGTGGAGTGTGCCTATGACGGTGCCTCCGCCGTGGAGCTGGCCCGCAACGGCCGCTTCGATCTCATCATTCTGGATGTGATGATGCCGGAGCTGGACGGGCAGGAGGCATGTATGCGGATCCGGGAGTTCTCCAATGTGCCCATCATCATGCTCACCGCCAAGAGCGAGGACGCGGACAAGCTGATGGGCTTTGAGTGCGGAGCGGATGACTATGTTACAAAGCCCTTCAACATTCTGGAGCTGAAGGCCCGGGTTCGGGCGCTGCTGCGGCGGGCCGCCGGCACGCAGCGGAACCGGGGCGCCGTCCTGACCGCGGGGGACTTGTCCCTGAACACGGAGGAGCGGGTGGCCATCCGGGATGGAAAGACCGTGGATCTGACCGCAAGGAGTACGATCTGATCGAGCTGCTGATGCGCAATCCCCGGCGGGTGTACAGCCGGGAGAATCTGATGAACGTGGTGTGGGGCTATGCCTACGCCGGGGACTACCGGACGGTGGATGTCCACATCCGCCGCCTGCGGGAGAAGCTGGAGAAGAACCCGGCGGAGCCGGAGTATATTATGACCAAGTGGGGAGTTGGATACTATTTCAAAGGATAAGGGCAGGATGTGGGACAGCCTGCGGTTCAAGTTCGGCCTGAGCTATATCCTGATTATCGCGGGCGTGCTGCTGCTGCTGAACACCTATCCGCTGCGGGTATCGCAGGATCTGGTGTTCCGCTCCAAGGCAACCACGCTCCAGAGCAGCGTGTCCGTGATGGTCTACCCCTGTCCGGCCTGGACCGGCTGACCGAGGAGAATGTGTCCCAGGCCATGGCGGTGGTGGAGAGACGGGCCTCAGCCGCATCCTGGTGACGGACAGTGCGGGCAAGGTCCTCTACGATACCCGGAGACCAACGACGCCCTGGGGGAGTACAGCTTCTACACAGAGATCGTCCAGGCCCTGCTGGGGAACGACGTGTTCTCCAGCAGCTACCGGGACGGGGCCTTCCGCAGCCGGGCGGCCTCGCCGGTGCTGTACCAGAACCAGATCATCGGCGCCGTATACGCATACGAGTATGACACGGAGCAGGCCGCTCTGCTGGAGGGGCTGCAGGGCAATCTACTGCGGCTCTCCGCCGGCATCGCGGTGGTGGTGCTGTGTCTCAGCGGCCTGCTGTCCCGGGCGCTGACCCGGAAGATCGGCCAGCTGCTCACCGCCATCCGGGAGGTGCGGGAGGGCGCTTTACAGCCACCGGGCGGAGGTGCCCGGACGCGACGAGATCGCCCAGCTGGCCCAGGAGTTCAACAGCCTGACGGACCGCCTCCAGACTACGGAGAACGCCCGCCGCCGCTTTGTGTCCGACGCCTCCCACGAGCTGAAAACGCCCCTGGCGGCCATCCGGCTGCTGACGGACTCCATCCTCCAGACGGAGAACATCGACCGGGAGACGGCCCGGGAATTTGTCACAGACATCGGGCAGGAGGCGGAGCGCCTCTCCCGTATCACAGAGGATCTGCTCCGCCTGACCCGGCTGGACAGCAACGTGCTGGAGCGGCCGGTGGTGGTGGACGCGCTGCCGGTGCTGGAGCAGGTGATGCGGATGATGAGCCTGGTGGCCCAGGAGAAGGGAACGGAACTGACCTATCGGGCGGAGGGGACCTGTACGATGCTGGCCACCCGGGATGAGATCCACCAGATCATCTATAATCTGACGGACAACGCCGTGAAAGTACACGCCGCCGGGCAGCGCGGTCCAGGTCTCCCGGTTTCGGGAGGGGGATCAGGTGGGGCTGACGGTGGAGGACAACGGCTCCGGCATCCCGGAA
>VOFI01003588.1_pt1 | contig 131412 bp, 153 predicted proteins | sample 5384131 | NCBI WGS metagenome assembly VOFI01 (sample SAMN12384728, study PRJNA508395) | human gut metagenome | isolation source: healthy gut H | host: Homo sapiens | reverse complement strand
TACAGCATCAAGGAGTGCAAGGAGCGCGACGTTACCTTTGCAGCCCCCTCTGCCCGTCACCGTGCTGTGCCGTGCACTGGGCCTGTCCTCTAACGAGGCTATCCTGAACTACTTCGGCGAGGACGAGCGCATTCTGGCCACGCTGGAAAAGGATACCACCAAGAACCGCGAGGAGGGCCTGCTGGAGGTCTATCGCAAGCTGCGCCCCGGCGAGCCCCCCCACGGTGGAGTCCGCTACCAGCCAGATCGATATGCTGTTCTTCGATCCGCGCCGGTACGACCTTTCCCGCTTCGGCCGCTATAAGATGAACAAGAAGCTGTCTCTGGCACGCCGCATCATGGACCATGTGGCCGCAGAGAACGTGGGCCGACAAGAAGATCGACCGCAAGCTGGCCGAGCGGATCGATGCTGCCGGCGTGAATCTGGTCGTGCTGAAGATCGATGATCCCATGAAGGATCAGCCCCACAAGGTCAAGGTCATCACCAACGGCTGCGTGGATGCACAGGCCATCATCGACAGCTACTACCCCGCATTCAAGGGTGTGGATGTCAAGGAGTGCGGCATCAACGAGCGCTGCTGCCTCAAGGAGCTGCGCAAGATCCTTGATAACGCCTCCAGCGCCGAGGAGGTCATGGAGAGCCTGAAGAAGGATCACGACCTGCTCATCGGCCGTACCGTCACCATCGACGATATCCTGTCCTCTATCAACTACCTGAACGGTCTGGGCTACGGCATCGGCACCACCGATGATATCGACCATCTGGGCAACCGCCGCATCCGCAGCGTGGGCGAGCTGCTGCAGAACCAGTTCCGCATCGGCTTCTCCCGCATGGACGCGTCATCCGTGAGCGCATGACCCTGCAGAGCCAGGATCAGAGCGTCATCACTCCGCAGGCACTGATCAACATCCGTCCTGTGGTGGCAGCCATCAAGGAGTTCTTCGGCTCCTCTCCGCTGTCTCAGTTCATGGACCAGAACAACCCCCTGGCCGAGCTGACCCACAAGCGCCGTCTGTCTGCTCTGGGCCCCGGCGGTCTGAGCCGTGACCGCGCAGGTTTCGAGGTCCGTGACGTTCACTACAGCCACTATGGCCGTATGTGCCCCATTGAGACCCCTGAAGGCCCGAACATCGGCCTGATCTCCTATCTGGCCACGTTCGCCAAGATCAACGAGTACGGCTTCGTTGAAGCTCCGTACCGCAAGGTCAAAAAGACTTATGACGAAAATGGCAAGCTGATGGATCAGGTCGTCACCGACGAGGTCGAGTATATGACCGCTGATGTCGAGGACGAGTACGTTGTGGCACAGGCCAACGAGCCGCTGGATGAGAGCAAGCACTTCATCCGTCCCCGCGTTTCTGCCCGCCGCCGCGATGACATCCTGGAAATCGATGCCGATAAGGTCGATTATATGGACGTTTCGCCCCGAATGATGGTCTCTGTTGCTACCGCCTTGCATCCCCTTCCTGGAGAACGATGACTGTAACCGTGCACTGATGGGCGCTAACATGCAGCGGCAGGCAGTTCCGCTGTTGGTCACCCAGCAGCCCATCGTGGCTACCGGTATGGAATACAAGGCTGCCACCGACTCCGGCACTGCTGTGCTGGCCAAGAGCAACGGCGTTGTGGAAAAGGTCGATGCCGACCATGTTGTGGTGCGCAACGAGCAGGGCGCTCTGGAGGATTATTCTCTGATCAAGTTTGCCCGCTCCAACGCAGGCACCTGCATCAACCAGCGTCCCATCGTTGAGGTGGGCGAGAGCGTCAAGGCCGGTCAGGTGCTGGCCGACGGCCCCGCAATGCGCAACGGTGAGATCTCTCTGGGTAAGAACGCCTTGATCGGCTTCATGACCTGGGAGGGCTACAACTACGAGGACGCCGTCCTTATCAATGAGAAGATCGTCCGCGAGGACGTGTACACTTCCATCCATATCGAGGAATACGAGATCGAAAGCCGCGAGACGAAGCTCGGGCCCGAGGAGATCACGCGTGATATCCCCAACGTCTCGGAGGATGCACTGAAGGATCTGGACGAGCGCGGCATCATCCGCATCGGTGCCGAGGTCAAGAGCGGCGACATTCTGGTCGGTAAGGTCACCCCGAAGGGCGAGACCGAGCTGACCGCTGAAGAGCGCCTGCTGCGCGCATCATCTTCGGCGAGAAGGCGCGCGAAGTCCGTGATACTTCCCTGCGCGTGCCCCACGGCGAGTACGGCATCATCGTGGATGTCAAGGTCTTTACTCCTGAAAACAGCGATGAGCTGCAGCCCGGTGTCCGCGAGGTCGTCCGCTGCTACATTGCTCAGAAGCGTAAGATCAGCGTCGGCGATAAGATGGCAGGCCGTCACGGCAACAAGGGTGTCGTTTCCCGCATCCTGCCGCAGGAGGATATGCCTTACCTGCCCGACGGCACCCCGCTGGACATCGTGCTGAACCCCCTGGGCGTTCCTTCCCGTATGAACATCGGTCAGGTGCTGGAAGTCAACCTGGGCTACGCTGCCAAGGCATGCGGCATCAAGGTCATGACCCCTGTCTTTGACTCTGCCCGTGAGAACGACATCGGCGATACTTTTGATACCGCCCGCGAGATGTGGCACGGCGAGAATGCTCCCGCATATCCCACCAAGCTCCCCAAGATCATGGGTGAGAAGGGCCACATCATCGACTTCTCCAAGATCGAGCTGGATCGTGACGGCAAGACCATCGTTTACGACGGCCGTACCGGTGAGAAGTTCGATAACCGCGTAACCGTTGGTTATATGTACTACCTCAAGCTGCATCATCTGGTAGACGATAAGATCCATGCCCGTTCCACCGGCCCCTACTCTCTGGTCACTCAGCAGCCTCTGGGCGGCAAGGCCCAGTTCGGCGGCCAGCGCTTTGGCGAAATGGAAGTGTGGGCGCTGGAAGCTTACGGCGCCGCCTATACCCTGCAGGAGATCCTCACGGTGAAGTCCGATGACGTTGAGGGCCGTGTCAAGACCTACGAGGCCATTGTCAAGGGCGAACCCATCCCGCAGCCCGGCATCCCCGAGTCCTTCCGCGTTATGCTGAAGGAGCTGCAGTCTCTGGGTATGGACGTTGTGGTCCAGGACAAGGATGGCAACGAGATCGATATGCGCCAGAACTTCGACGACGAAGAGACCGGCTTCGATATGCGTGATGTTGCAGGTTCCGAGACTGTGGTGCAGGAGAGCGAACTGACTGATTACAACATCAAGGACGCCGATGCAGGTTTCGATGATCCTTCTGTGCTGGAGGACGATAACTCCGGTGCCGAGGCTCCGGCTGCTTCTGACGAAGTAGATTTCTGATTTGGATACACAACACAGCCTTCCCCTTTGGCCGCGTGCTGCGGCAGGGGAGAAGCGCCTGTGATCCTGTAACAGAAAAGCCGCCTGTATCATCGAAACAACTAGAGATTAAGAAAGGGTTCGTTTCATGGAAAACAACGTTTTCGATTCCATTAAAATCGGCCTGGCTTCTCCGGAGCAGATCCGCAACTGGAGCTACGGCGAGGTCAAAAAGCCTGAGACCATCAACTACCGCACCCTGAAGCCGGAGCGTGACGGCCTGTACTGCGAGCGCATTTTTGGACCTACCAAGGACTGGGAGTGCCACTGCGGCAAGTACAAGCGCATCCGCTACAAGGGCAAGATCTGCGATCGCTGCGGTGTCGAGGTCACCAAGGCAAAGGTTCGCCGTGAGCGCATGGGTCACATCGAGCTGGCCGCGCCCGTGAGCCACATCTGGTACTTCAAGGGCATCCCCAGCCGCATTGGCCTGATGCTGGACATCAGCCCCCGCCTGCTGGAGAAGGTGCTGTACTTTGCAAGCTATATCGTTACCGATCCCGGTCTGACCCCGCTGGAAAAAAGCAGCTGCTGACCGAGAAGGAATACCGCGAGATGCGTGAGCGCTACGGCGACGAGTTCGAGGCTGCCATGGGCGCCGAGGCTGTCCAGACCCTGCTGAAGGAGATCGATCTGGATCAGCTGAGCGCTGAGCTGACCGCCGAGGTGGAGAAGTCCTCCGGCCAGAAGCGCGTGCGCATCCTCAAGCGTCTGGAGGTCGTGGAGGCTTTCCGCATCTCCGGTAACCGCCCCGAGTGGATGGTCATGGACGTGCTGCCCGTGCTGCCGCCTGACCTGCGCCCCATGGTTCAGCTGGACGGCGGCCGGTTCGCCACCTCCGACCTGAACGACCTGTACCGCCGCGTGATCAACCGCAACAACCGTCTGAAGCGCCTGCTGGAGCTGGGTGCGCCCGACATTATCGTGCGCAATGAGAAGCGGATGCTGCAGGAGGCGGTGGACAGCCTGATCGACAACGGCCGCCGCGGCCGTCCGGTCACCGGCCCCAACAACCGCGCACTGAAGAGCCTTTCCGATATGCTGAAGGGCAAGCAGGGCCGCTTCCGTCAGAACCTGCTGGGCAAGCGTGTTGACTACTCCGGCCGTTCCGTTATCGTCGTCGGCCCTGAGCTGAAGATGGATCAGTGCGGTCTGCCCAAGGAGATGGCTCTGGAGCTGTTCAAGCCCTTTGTCATGAAGGATCTGGTGGAGAAGGGCATTGCCAACAACATCAAGTCTGCCCGCAAGATGGTCGAGCGTGCAAAGCCCGAGGTGTGGGACAGCCTGGAGACCGTGATCAAGGGCCATCCCGTTCTGCTGAACCGTGCACCTACCCTGCACCGTCTGGGCATTCAGGCCTTCAACCCCGTGCTGGTCGAGGGCCGTGCCATCAAGCTGCACCCCCTGGCATGTACCGCATTCAACGCCGACTTCGACGGTGACCAGATGGCAGTTCACCTGCCCCTGGGCGAGGATGCCTGCCGTGAAGCCAAGATGCTGATGCTGGCTTCCGGCAACCTGCTGAAGCCCTCTGACGGCGCACCTGTTACCGTTCCTACTCAGGATATGATTCTGGGCAGCTACTACCTGACCACCGTTCGTGAAAATGACGAGGGCGCAGGCAAGGTGTTCCGTGATGAGAACGAGGTTCTGATGGCTTACGCCGAGCACGTCATCACCCTGCACGCGCCCATCAAGGTGCGCCGCACCATGACCATTGACGGCGTGGAGCGCACCGGTCTGGTGGATGCCACCGTCGGCCGGATCATCTTCAATAACCCTGTTCCTCAGAACCTGGGTTATATCGACCGCACCGACCCGGAGCACTGGCTGGAGTACGAGGTCAGCTTCCGCGTGACCAAAAAGACCCTGCCCGAGATCATTTCCCGCTGCATGACCCGCAACGGCACCCGCAAGTGTGCAAAGATGCTGGATGCCATCAAGGCACAGGGCTATAAGTACTCCACCCTGTCTGCTATCTCCGTCGCTGTGTGCGACGCTGTGATCCCGCCGCAGAAGCAGGAACTGATCGCTGAGGCTGACCAGCAGATCGCAAAGGTCGGCAAGCTGTTCAACCGCGGCCTGATCTCCGACAACGAGCGTTACAACCAGACCATCACCATCTGGCAGGCAACCACCGATAAGGTCTCCAAGGCTCTGGCAGCCAACCTGCCCAAGGACAACGAGATCTTTATGATGGCAGATTCCGGTGCGCGTGGTTCTATGAACCAGATCAAGCAGCTGGCCGGCATGCGCGGCCTGCTGGCCAACACCGCAGGTAAGACCATCGAGATGCCCATTCGTGCAAACTACCGCGAAGGCCTGAACATTCTGGAATATTTCGTTTCTGCCCGTGGTGCTCGTAAGGGTCTGGCCGATACCGCTCTGCGTACCGCTGACTCCGGCTACCTGACCCGCCGCATGGTCGATGTCTCTCAGGAGGTCATCGTCCGTGAGATCGACTGCGGCACCACCGACGGCCTGTGGGTCTCTGAGATCCACGAGGGCAAGGAGAAGATCGAGAGCTTCCGTGAGCGTATCATCGGTCGTTACGCCGTGGGCGATGTGATCAACCCCGTCACCGGCGAGGTCATCGTGCCCGAGGGCAAGATGATCGACCTGTACGATGCCAACGAGATCGAGGCTGCTGGCATCACCAAGCTGAAAATCCGCAGCCTGCTGACCTGCCGTGCAAAGACCGGTGTCTGCGCACACTGCTACGGCAGCGATATGGCAAACGGTGAGCCCGTCCAGCTGGGCGAGTCCATCGGTGTCATCGCAGCAGAGTCCATCGGCGAGCCCGGTACCCAGCTGACCATGCGTACCTTCCATACCGGCGGTATCGCATCTGCTGAGGATATTACCCAGGGTCTTCCCCGTGTTGAGGAGCTGTTCGAGAGCCGCCGTCCCAAGAGCATGGCCATTATGAGCGAGATCTCCGGTGTTGTCTCTCAGGACGACACCAAGAAGAACGTCGTCATCAAGGTCACCGGCAAGGACGAGAACGGTGCCGAGGTCGTAAAGAGCTACTCCATCCCCTTCACCCAGCATGCACGTGTCATGCCCGGCGATCGTGTGGAGAAGGGCGACATCATCACCCGCGAAGGTGTTCTGTATCCCCAGGATATCCTGGCCATTAAGGGTCTGAGCGATGTGCAGAACTACCTGATCAGCGAGGTCCAGAAGGTCTACCGTCTGCAGGGCGTTGAGATCAACGATAAGCATATCGAAGTCATCGTCCGTCAGATGTGCCGCAAGGTGCGCGTGACCGACTCCGGTTCCTCCAACCTGATCGGCGGTGCTCTGGCAAGCCGTCTGGAGGTGGAGAACATCAATGCCGATCTGCAGAAGCGCATTGATGCAGGCGAAGAGGGTCTGAAGCTGGTGGAGTACCAGCAGGTGCTGCTGGGCATCACCAAGGCTGCTCTGGCCAACGACTCCTTCCTGTCCGCTGCATCCTTCCAGGAGACCACCCGCGTGTTGACCGAGGCCGCCATCAAGGGTAAGGTCGACCCGCTGGCAGGCCTGAAGGAGAACGTCATCATCGGTAAGCTGATCCCCGCCGGTACTGGTCTGCCGGAGGTGCGTGAGGATCTGAAGAACCGTGAGGCTGAGCGCGATGCCGAGATCGCAGCCGAGCTGGCTGCCTCCGCACAGTAAGCGCGGCATCTGTCAGGATCTGATCCGTTAAACAAAACCGCTCCGTGGGCGAAAGCCTGCGGGGCGGTTTTTGCGTGCCAAAGGCAGCGCAGCAGGGGATGGAAAAGGCACTTTTTCTGCCAAAAACTGTCTGAAAGAAAAAATCTGGAATAAATACAAAAAAATTTGCAAAAACTGTTGACATCCGGCCGCAAAGCGGGTATTATATAACTGTTGCGCGTCCCTCATGGGGATAGTGCGGCTAAAAAGTCGGAAAATATTCCGATGTTCATCATTAAGAAAGGAGAAACAAAATGCCTACTTTTAACCAGCTTGTACGCAAAGGCCGTGAGGTCCTGGTTACCAAGAGCACCGCTCCCGCTCTGCAGAAGACTTATAACTCTCAGAAGAAGCAGTACTCTGATCTGAACAGCCCCCAGAAGCGTGGTGTCTGCACTGCAGTTCGTACCATGACCCCCAAGAAGCCTAACTCTGCTCTGCGTAAGGTTGCTCGTGTCCGCCTCACGAATGGTATCGAGGTCACCTCTTACATTCCCGGTATCGGCCATAACCTGCAGGAGCACTCCGTCGTGCTGATCCGTGGCGGCCGTGTTAAGGACCTGCCCGGTGTGCGTTACCACATCATCCGTGGTACCCTGGATACTCAGGGTGTGGCAGGCCGTAATCAGGCCCGCTCCAAGTACGGCGCAAAGCGTCCTAAGGCCGGTGGTGCAAAGAAGTAATTGAGGACAACCGCCATAAACGGCTTTCCATTATATAAATAACAAGTCCGCTTAAAAGCGGAGGGTAACGGTTTATGTAAGGTCAGCTCTTTGTGACACAACGGGAGTTTTATTACTTTCGAGTACCGATGATATCATTCTGTGAAGGAGGGAAGAAAGATGCCTAGAAGAGGTAAAATCGCAAAGCGCGATGTCTTAGCTGATCCTATTTACAATTCCAAGCTCGTCACCCGCTGGTCAACAGCATCATGCTGGATGGCAAGAAGGGCGTCGCTCAGAAGATCGTTTACGAAGCTTTCTCCATGATTCAGGAAAAGACCGGCAACGATCCTCTGGAGACTTTCGAGAAGGCGATGGAGAACATCATGCCCAGCCTCGAGTGCAAGACCCGCCGTGTTGGTGGCGCTAACTACCAGGTTCCTCTGGAAGTCAGCCCTGCCCGCCGCGAGACCCTCGGTCTGCGCTGGCTGACCGCTTACAGCCGCAGCCGTGGTGAGAAGACCATGGCTCAGCGTCTGGCTGCTGAAATCATGGATGCTGCCAACAACACTGGTAACGCCGTGAAGAAGCGTGAGGATACTCACAAGATGGCAGAGGCAACAAGGCTTTCGCACATTTCCGTTATTGATCTGTTCTGTAGGAGGTTAATTTCATGGCTACACCCAGAGAAGTTTCTCTTCAGATGACGAGAAATATCGGCATTATGGCTCATATCGATGCCGGCAAGACGACCACTACCGAGCGTATCCTGTACTACACCGGTATCAACCACAAGATCGGTGAGGTCCACGATGGCGGTGCCACGATGGACTGGATGGTTCAGGAGCAGGAGCGTGGTATCACCATCACTTCCGCTGCTACCACCTGCTACTGGTCTCACTCCGAGACCCAGAAGGATCCGGTCGCGTTCAAGAAGAACCGTCACCGCATCAACATCATCGACACTCCGGGCCACGTGGACTTCACTGTTGAGGTCCAGCGTTCTCTGCGCGTTCTGGACGGTTCTGTTACCGTTCTGGCCGCAAAGGGTGGTGTCGAGCCTCAGTCTGAGACCGTTTGGCGTCAGGCTGACGAGTACAAGGTTCCCCGTATGGTTTACGTCAACAAGATGGATACCATGGGTGCTGACTTCTTCCGCTGCATCAAGATGCTGCATGATCGTCTGCACGCAAACGGCGTGGCGATCCAGCTGCCCATCGGCCAGGAGGATACCTTCCGTGGTATCGTTGATTTGGTCGATATGAACGCTGAGGTCTACTACGACGACATGGGCAACGATATGCGTACCGAGCCCATCCCCGAGGATATGGTCGAGCAGGCTGAAGAGTACCGTAACATCCTGATCGAGGCTGTTGCCGAGAACGACGAAGTCCTGATGGAGAAGTATCTCGAGGGTGAGGAGATCACCCGCGAGGAGCTGAAGGCTGCCATCCGCAAGGAGACCATTGCCAACACTCTGGTGCCCGTGGTCTGTGGTTCTTCCTACAAGAACCGTGGTGTCCAGAAGCTGCTGGACGCTATCGTGGATTATATGCCCGCTCCTACCGATGTTGAGGACATCAAGGGTGTGAATCCTGAGACCGAGGAAGAGGAGACCCGTCCGTCTTCCGACGACGCTCCTTTCGCAGCTCTGGCTTTCAAGATCGCAACCGATCCGTTCGTTGGTAAGCTGGCTTACTTTCGTGTCTACTCCGGTAAGGTCGAGGCAGGTACTACTGTTTACAACTCTGTGAAGGACAGCAAGGAGCGTATGGGCCGCATCCTGCAGATGCACTCCAACCACCGCAAGGATATCGACTGCTGCTATGCAGGTGATATCGCTGCTGTTGTCGGTCTGAAGAACACCACCACTGGTGATACTCTGTGTGATGAGAATCATCCCATCATTCTGGAGTCCATGAAGTTCCCCGAGCCCGTTATCCGCGTTGCCATTGAGCCTAAGACCAAGGCTGGCAACGAGAAGATGGGCATCGCGCTGGCAAAGCTGGCCGAAGAGGACCCGACCTTCAAGACCTACACCGATGAAGAAACCGGCCAGACCATCATTGCTGGTATGGGCGAGCTGCATCTGGAGATCATTGTTGACCGTCTGCTGCGTGAGTTCAAGGTCGAGGCAAACGTTGGCGCTCCTCAGGTTGCTTACCGCGAAACCATTCGCAAGGCTGCCAATCAGGAGACCAAGTACGCACGCCAGTCCGGTGGTAAGGGCCAGTATGGTCATGTTAAGATCAAGATCGAACCCAACGAGCCCGGCAAGGGTTACGAGTTCGTCAACGCTATCGTTGGCGGCGCTATCCCGAAGGAATACATCCCTGCTATCGACAACGGTATTCAGGGTGCAATGAAGTCCGGCGTTCTGGCAGGCTATCCTGTTGTTGATGTCAAGGTAACCCTGTGGGATGGTTCTTATCATGAGGTCGACTCCTCTGAAATGGCCTTCTCCATCGCAGGTTCTATGGCCTTCAAGGACGCTATGCGCAAGGCTGACCCCATCATCACCGAGCCCATCATGAAGGTTGCTGTTATCGTTCCTGATGAGTATCTGGGCGATGTTATCGGTGACCTGAACTCTCGCCGTGGCCAGATCCAGGGCATGGAGGCAATGGCAGGCACTCAGCGTGTCAACGCCTTCGTTCCTCTGGCTCAGATGTTCGGCTACGCCACCGACCTGCGTTCCAAGACTCAGGGTCGTGGCCAGTATGTTATGGAGCCCTCTCACTACGAGCCGGTTCCCAAGAACATTGCTGACCAGATCATTGCTGGCCGTACCAAGGGCTAAGCGCTGAAAAGCATAAGAATTTTGCCGGGGTAGTGTAACTCCGGCAAAATTTCCTGTAAAAGCACTTGATTTTACAGGACAAATTTAGTAGAATAGTTTTGCAGTGCAATGTCTGCATTTTGCAGGGTTGTTGTAACCAATATCAAAACCTAAATTAAGGGAGGATATTCCAATGGCTGAAAAGGCAAAGTTTGACCGTTCTAAGCCGCATGTGAACATCGGCACCATCGGTCACGTTGACCACGGCAAGACCACTCTGACCGCCGCTATCACCAAGTACCTGGCTCTGAAGGGCGATGCAGAGTTCATGGACTACGCCAACATCGATAAGGCTCCTGAGGAGCGCGCTCGTGGTATCACGATCAACTCCGCTCACGTTGAGTATCAGACCGAGAAGCGTCACTACGCTCACGTTGACTGCCCGGGCCATGCTGACTACGTTAAGAACATGATCACCGGTGCTGCTCAGATGGACGGCGCTATCCTGGTTGTTGCTGCAACCGATGGCCCCATGCCGCAGACCCGTGAGCACATCCTGCTGGCTCGTCAGGTTGGCGTGCCCTATATCGTCGTCTTCATGAACAAGTGCGATATGGTCGATGACGAAGAGCTGCTGGATCTGGTCGAGATGGAGATCCGTGAGCTGCTGAGCGAGTACGACTTCCCCGGCGACGACACCCCGATCATTCGTGGTTCCGCTCTGAAGGCTCTGGAGGCTCCCAACGATCCCGAGGATCCCGCTTACGCTTGCATCAAGGAACTGATGGATGCTGTTGATTCCTACATCCCCAACCCGGATCGTGAGGAAGACAAGCCCTTCCTGATGCCCATCGAGGATGTCATGACCATTTCTGGCCGTGGTACCGTTGCTACCGGTCGTGTTGAGCGTGGTATTGCTAAGGTTGGCGATGCAATGGAGATTGTTGGCATTAAGCCCGATCGTCTGAGCACCACCATCACCGGTCTGGAGATGTTCCGTAAGTCTCTGGACTTCGCTGAGGCTGGCGATAACATCGGCGCTCTGCTGCGTGGTGTTGATCGTACCCAGATCGAGCGTGGCCAGGTTCTGGCTAAGCCCGGCACTGTCCATCCCCACAAGGTCTTCGAGGCTCAGGTCTACGTCCTGACCAAGGACGAAGGCGGCCGTCACACCCCGTTCTTCTCCAACTATCGTCCTCAGTTCTACTTCCGTACCACTGACGTGACCGGCATCATCACCCTGCCCGAAGGCACCGAGATGTGCATGCCCGGCGATAACGTCATGATGCACGTTGAGCTGCTGACCCCTGTTGCTATGGAAGAGGGCCTGCGTTTCGCTATCCGTGAGGGTGGCCGTACCGTTGGTTCCGGCGTTGTTGGCAAGATCATTGAGTGATTTTGTCCTTGAACGTAAGTTCCAAGGCTAATTAGCAATTTATAAAGACCTTCCCGTTCCGGAGAGCGGGAAGGTCTTTTTGTTTGTTTATGGCAGCTGCAAACGGCTTTGTTTCACAGCTCCTTTACCGGGTTAGGGAGTTATAGCAGTCTGCAAAGGTGTGCAGAAAGGCGGTCGATTCCTCTTCTGTGGTAAGGTGGCTCAGGCTGATGCGCCAAGAGGAAAGGGCGTTGCGCCGGTCCTGACTGACTGCAAGCACTGCGCGGGAAGGCAACCCATCGGACGAACAGGCGGATTTGACCGAGACGCACACCCCGCGTGTGTCCAACTCCCGCTGGAACACGGTACCCTTTACGCCCTGCACACTCAGGTTCAGGATATGTGGCACAGCGTTTGCCGGGCTGTTGATGCGTACTTTTGGATAGCGGGAAAGCTCTGCGCGCAGCCGGTCGTTCAGGCTGCGCACAGTTGCGGCGCGGGCTGGCAGTTCCGCAGCGGCCTTTTCCAAGGCCAGCGCCAGCGAGCAGGCAAGGGCCACGGTAGGCGTGCCGCTGCGGTAGGGGGTAGTGCTCTCTCCGCCGTGGATGAGGGGCGGCAGTGCCAGCCCCAGCCGCTTTACCAGCACACCGATGCCGTTGAGCCCGTAAAACTTATGGGCTGTCAGGCTCATGGTGTCCATGCCCTCAAACTGCACAGGAATTTTCCCCACAGCCTGCGTGGCGTCCACATGGAAATGGCAGTTGGGGTATGCCTTTAAAAGCTCTGCAATCTCTGCAATGGGCTGCACTACGCCCAACTCGCTGTCCACGGCAGTCACAGCAACCAGAACGGTGTCCGGGCGCAGCCGTTTTTTCAGGTCTGCAAGGTCTACTGTGCCGTCCGGCAGGATGTCCAGCAGCTCCACCTCGTACCCCTGCTTTTGCAGGGCCTCCAGACTGCGACGGACGAATGCTCCAGCGGAGTAGAGAGGATGTGCCTGCCTGCCGCACCTCCCAGCGCTGCCAGCCCCTTCACGGCAAGGTTGTTGGCTTCGCTTGCACCGGAGGTATAGATGATGCCCGCAGGCGGTGCGCCCAGACAGCGGGCAATGCTGCGGGTCGCCTCGTTTATAGCAGCCTTTGCGGTAGCGCCTGCCTGATGGTGGGCATTGGCATTGCCCGGGTAGCGCCGCTCAGCTTCGCAGAAGCATTGCAGCACCTCCTCGTCCACAGGGGTGTTGGCAGAGTAATCCAGATAGAGCATAAAGCCTCCTGTAATATCAACACATTATAATGGTAGGAAATAAGAACAGGCTCTATTATAGGGCATTCCGTCCAAAAGCGCAACCCCCGCAGCCCACGGCGCAGTGTAACCGGCAAGAAAAAGCTGTCAACACCTTGCTGGAAAGCCCAAAATCTGCTATACTTAACAAAAAGGCTGCGGCGTTGCTGCTGCCTTGCCGGAGCGGTTCCGGTTGTTGGAAAGAACACAAAAAGAAGGGGAGGAGCACAATGTTCAAGCGCGAGCGACTGCATAGCTGCTTCTTTCCCATTTTTGTGTGGAGGTCTTGTTCCTGAAATTCAGAGGCACTGCTGTTTCAACGGCAATGCCTCTTTTTTTGGGAATAACAGTATAGGAGGTTTTCTATGAGCGAAAAGATCGATTACTCCAAGGGCGTATACGATGCCAAAAAGTTGGGCACCGGCAGAATGTTTATTCTGGGTGTGCAGCATATGTTTGCCATGTTCGGCGCAACTGTGCTGGTGCCCCTGCTCACCGGCCTGAGCGTTTCCACCACTCTGCTCTGTGCCGGTCTGGGCACCCTGCTGTTCCACCTTATTACCAAAAAGAAGGTCCCTGCATTCCTCGGCTCCTCCTTTGCGTATCTGGGCGGCTTCTCCATCGTGGCTCCCATGCTGGCTGATGCCGATGGCAACCTGACCGTTGCCAACACCAAGATGCTGCCCTACGCCTGCGCCGCCGTCGCATTTTCCGGTCTGGTGTATCTGGTGGCCAGCCTGCTGATCTCCACCTTCGGCATCCGCCGCATCATGCGGTTCTTTCCGCCGGTCGTCACCGGGCCCATCATTATTTCCATCGGCCTGATCCTTGCGCCCAGCGCCATCACGAACTGTCAGTCCAACTGGCTGCTGGCCTTTGTGGCACTGGGCACTGTGATCGTGTGCAACATTTGGGGCAAGGGTATGGTGAAGATCCTGCCCATCCTCATCGGTGTGCTGGTCTCCTACGCAGTGGCACTGGTCACCGGCGCAGTGGACTTCCAGAAGATCTCCGAGGCCGCTTGGCTGGGCATCCCCCTGCACAAGGAGGCTATGGGACTGTTTGCCATCGACGGCAGCCCGGAGTTCATCAGCGCAATGTTCACCATCATCCCCATTGCGCTGGCAACCATGATGGAGCATGTGGGCGATATCGCTGCCATCAGCGCTACGGTCGGCCACAACTATATCAATGATCCCGGCCTGAACCGCACCTTGATGGGCGATGGCCTTGCCACCACCATGGCCGGTCTGCTGGGCGGCCCCGCCAATACCACCTACGGCGAGAACACCGGCGTGCTGGCACTGAGCAAGATCTACGATCCGCTGGTCATCCGCATTGCCGCTGTGCTGGCTATCATCCTGAGCTTCAGCCCCAAGTTTGAGGCTGTCATCAACACCATCCCCACCGGCATCATTGGCGGCATCAGCTTTGTGCTGTACGGAATGATCTCCGCGATCGGTGTCCGCAATGTGGTCGAGAACCGTGTGGACTTTACCAACAGCCGCAACCTGATCGTTGCCGCTGTCATTCTGGTGTGCGCACTGGGCTTCAACTCTGTGGGCGGTGTCGGCTTTACCGTTGGCAGTGTCACCATCAACCTGTCCGGTCTGGCTGTGGCTGCGATTGCAGGCATCCTGCTCAACGCTATCCTGCCCGGCAACGACTACGAGTTTGACGCTACCGCCGGTTCTGATGCTGCTACCAGCGGCAACCTGCAGGTCTGATTCCGGTAATGCGTCCAGTTTTCCATAAGGAAATTTGGGCATCCTGCCAGATTTTAATAAATAGGAATAATTCTTAAAAATATACTTGACTAACTAGGAATTATTCGCTATAATAGAGCCATGGAAAGGGAAGTACACAAAGCCCCCTTCCATGGCTCTTTCTATACCCGGCAGCGCGGCTGCCCAGCATAGAAGCAACAGGCGGGTGGTTTCCGTCCTGTATCATTTTTAACAGATCGAATGGAGGTAAATTCTTATGAAGAAATACGTTTGCACCGTTTGTGGTTATATCGCTGAGGGTGAGATCCCCGCTCAGTGCCCCGTCTGCAAGGCTCCTGCATCCGCATTTGTCGAAAAGACCGGCAACACCTATGTGACCGAGCATGTGGTCGGCATCGGCAAGGCTGAGGGTGTGCCTCAGGAGATCGTTGACGGTCTGCGCGCAAACTTTGAGGGTGAGTGCAGCGAGGTCGGCATGTACCTGGCCATGGCCCGTGTGGCTGAGCGCGAGGGCTACCCCGAGATCGCTGAGGCTTACAAGCGCTATGCCTACGAAGAGGCTGACCACGCATCTCGTTTCGCCGAGCTGCTGGGTGAGGTCGTGACCGACAGCACCAAGAAGAACCTGATGATGCGTGCTGAGGCTGAGTGCGGTGCCTGCGCCGGTAAGATGGATCTGGCAAAGAAGGCTAAGGCGCTGAATCTGGATGCCATCCACGATACCGTCCACGAGATGGCAAAGGATGAGGCCCGTCACGGCCGTGGCTTCGAGGGCCTGCTGAAGCGCTACTTCAACACCGAAGTCTGATCGGGTTTCCCCAGTCATCCATTCTGCCCGCTGTAAGGACAATCTGCCTTGCAGCGGGCTTTTTGCGTTCTAATTGCGGCAACGGCTTTTGGGGAAAAATGGAGCACCGGAGCGTCCGCAGACGCTCCGGTGCTCTAATAATAAAAAAGAATCTTTCCTCTGAAGATGCGCAAAGCGAATGCGGCGCGCATTCAAATCGTCCCGCTACAAAAGAGGCAGCTGCGCAGATTTTTGCGCAGCTGCCTCTTTGCATTTTGTGGTGGCTGATACCCTTTACTGGATGCTGGTAACAGGGTAATCCTGTGCCTCCACGGCTTTCTTCAGCACTTCATCATCCACCTCTGCGTTCAGGGTAACGATGGCAGTACCGGCTTCATGGCTGACAACAGCCTCGTCCACCTGCGGCAGAGCCTCCAGCGCCTTCTTGACGCGGGCTTCACAGTGGGGGCACATCATGCCTTCTACGGTCAGGGTCTTTTTCATAGCGGTCTCCTCCTTTTGAGTTGTATCTTCCTCCGCTGCGGGCTGCACAAGGGCAGCGGGCAGGGCAGGGACGTGTCTGGGCGGGTGGTCACGCTTTGCGCTGTGCAGGTCAAACAGGTTCAGCCGCAAGGCGTTGCTCACCACGCAGAAGCTGGAAAGGCTCATGGCAGCTGCGCCGAACATGGGGTTCAGCGTCAGCCCCAAGGGGATGAACACACCGGCTGCCAGCGGAATGCCGATGATGTTATAGATAAACGCCCAGAACAGGTTTTCGTGGATGTTGCGCAGGGAAGCGCGGCTCAGCCGGATGGCGGCGGGCACGTCCGACAGCTTGGAGTTCATCAGTACTACGTCTGCGGCGTCAATGGCTACGTCTGTGCCTGCGCCAATGGCAATGCCGGTGTCAGCGCGGGTCAGGGCAGGGGCGTCGTTGATACCGTCACCCACCATAGCTACCTTGCCGTACTTTTGCAGCTGCCGGATGACGGCCTCCTTGCCCTCGGGCAGCACCCCGGCAATCACCTCGTCCACCCCGGCCTGTCGGCCAATGGCCTCGGCGGTGCGCTGATTATCGCCGGTCAGCATCACAACCCGGATACCCATATTTCGCAGCTCCCGGATGGCCTGCGGGCTGTCCTCCTTGATGGTATCTGCTACCGCGATAACGCCCAGCAGACGACCTGCGCCGCCAAAGAACAGGGGCGTTTTACCCTGAGCGGCCAGTGCAGCAGCCTGCGTTTGCAGCGCAGCGGGGATAGAGACCTTTGTGCCAATAAAAGCAGCGTTGCCGCCAAAAATCTCCTTACCCTCCAGCTTGGCGGTAAGGCCGTTGCCCGGCAGGGCAGTAAAATCGGTAACAGAGGGCAGCTCCAGCTGCTTTTCCTCCGCATAGGCCAGCACTGCCCGCGCCAGCGGGTGCTCGCTGCGACCCTCCAGCGCGGCTGCCAGCGTGAGCAGTTCGGTCTCGGTCACGCCTTCAGCGGGCAGAAGGTCGGTGACGGTAGGCTCGCCGCAGGTGATGGTGCCGGTCTTGTCCAGCGCCACGATGCGGGTGCGCCCGGCCTCCTCTAGCGCCGCAGCGGTCTTGAACAGGATGCCGTTCTTCGCACCAAGGCCGTTGCCCACCATAATAGCTACCGGCGTTGCCAGACCCAGCGCACAGGGGCAGCTGATGACCAGCACCGAGATGCCCCGCGCCAGCGCGTAGCCTACATCCCGCCCCAGCAGCAGCCAGACAAGGGTGGTGACCACTGCAATGCTGATGACCGCAGGCACAAAAAAGCCGGATACGGTATCTGCAATCTTTGCAATGGGTGCCTTGGTAGCAGCGGCATCGCTGACCATGCGGATGATCTGCGCCAGCGTGGTGTCCTCGCCCACGCGGGTGGCGCGGCACTGCAGATAGCCGGACTGATTAGTGGTGGCAGCGCTTACCTTATCGCCCACGGCCTTGTCTACCGGGATGCTCTCGCCGGTCAGCGCGCTCTCGTTCACGGCACTGCTGCCCTCCAGCACAATGCCGTCCACCGGGATGTTCTCGCCCGGGCGCACCACAAAGATGTCCCCCTTCTGCACCTGCTCGATGGGCACGGTCACCTCGGTGCCGTCCCGCAGCAGGGTAGCGGTCTTGGGGGCAAGCTTCATCAGGCTCTTGAGCGCGTCGGTGGTCTTGCCCTTGGAGCGGGCCTCCAGCATTTTGCCCACCGTGATGAGGGTCAAGATCATGGCGGCGGACTCAAAATAGAACTCCATCATATAGTGCATGACAAGTTCTTCGTTGCCGTGCAGCTGCGCATCGGTCATGGCAAACAGGGCGTAGGTGCTCCACACAAAGCTTGCCATCGAGCCCATAGCCACCAGCGTATCCATGTTGGGGGAGCGGTGCACCAGCCCCTTGAAGCCGTTGATGAAAAACTTCTGGTTGATCACCATCACGATGCCTGCCAGCGACAGCTGTACCAGTCCCATGGCAATGTGGTTGCCGTCAAACCAGCGGGGTAGCGGCCAGCCCCACATCATGTGCCCCATGGAAAAGTACATCAGTACCAGCAAAAAGCCCAGCGAGGCGATAAGCCGCCGCTTTAGCTTGGGTGTTTCGTGGTCGGCAAGCGCATCCAGCTCTGCGCTGGTGCTGGCCGCTGCGGCGGCTTTTTTGGGGCTTGCGCCGTAACCGGCCTGCTCTACGGCACGGATAATGGCAGCATCCTCAGCGGTGCCTTCTACGCCCATGGAGTTGGTCAGCAGGCTCACCGAGCAGCTGGTAACGCCGGGCACAGCTCTTTACGGCCTTTTCACCCGGGCAGAGCAGGCCGCGCAGCTCATGCCGGTAACGTTGAATTGTTCCATTGTTGTTTCTCCTTGTGGTCAGTCTGCCCGGCGGGCGGTCATTTCATCAGTTTGGGCAGCAGCCGGAGCAGCTCCTCCAGCTTTTCGTCACTGCCGGCACGCAGGTCATCCGCCACGCAGCTGCCGATGTGCTGTGCCAGCAATTCCCGGGAAAAGCTGTTCAGCGCCGCATTGGCTGCGGCTACCTGTACCAGAATGTCCACACAGTAGGCGTCCTTTTCCAGCATCCCGCGGATGCCGCGCACCTGTCCTTCAATACGGTTCAGCCGGTTGAGCAGAGCTTTGTGTTCCTCCGGGCTGCGCACTTTGTGGCGGCAGCAGCAGGGGACAGCAGTGTCTGCCGCAGCGTCCGCTTCCGGCGTATCAACGCAGCAGCAACAGTGCTTTTTGGTCTCTTCCATATCGGAATCGCTCCTTTCATAAACCCCCATGGGGTATATTTTCTTGCAACAGCAGTATAGCACATAATATCCGACAATTCAAGTAGGAAATGAAATATAAATAGTACAGCTGACAAAAAATGGTTCGGAAACGCCGCAGGCGTTTCTGGACCATAAATTAAAAGATGAAATTCCGCTGAACATGGCCAGAGCGCACGCGGAGGCCATTCAAAACCGCTGTATATAAAAAAACGAGGGAAGCCCCGCAGGCTTTCCCTCGTTGTAAGCTCTTACTTTACTTCCAGAATGCGCGGTGCAAACAGGCTCCACATCTTGCCCCACCAGTACCAGTCGTGGGAAACGTCACCGCCCCAGATCTCCAGATGTGCGGGCATGCCCTGATCCTTCAGCAGATCAGCCAGTGCCTGCGTGTCGTCCAGTGCGTCGCCCTCGTAGGCGCCCTGACCGGCACAGAGGATCAGGCAGTTCTCTTCTGCCTTGGTCAATGCCAGCTTGTTGGCAATGCCGCTTTCCTGCAGATAGGCAAGGGGAGAGCAGCGCAGCACCATGTCGTCGCTGTCGGTGCCCCAGAAGCGGGTCAGGTCGTAGATGCCGCCCATGCCCACAGCACCTGCAAACAGGGTGGGACGGCGCAGGCGGCAGTGGACGGCGTGGTAAGCGCCCAAGTCCACACCGGCAGTCCAGATCCGGGTGCCCTTTTTGGCGTTGTTCAGGGTCAGAATGCGGGGAGCCAGCTCAGCGGTCAGGTAGACGAAATACTTCTCCTGCAGCTCGGCGCGGCGGCGCTGGGGCAGATCACCGTTCAAAAGGCCCTCGCCGTCCATGGCATCTGCGCAGAACAGCTGCACCTTGCCCTCGTTCAGCAGCGGGGCAATGGCATCGGGCATCCCGTTGTTCTCCCAGTCGTAAAAACGGCCGCCGCGGGCGGGCAGTGCCAGCACCGGCACACCGGCATGGCCGTACACCTTGAACTCCATCTCACGGCCCAGAACCGTGCTCCACTCTTTGTAATAGGTACCCTGGATCATAAATCAAGCACTCCTTATTTTATCATTCACCGGCCCGGGCACAGTCGCTGTGCACCGGTGCCGGATTTGGAAGCTATAATCAGATAAACTGGTTGCGCTGCGGGTCGTAATCGTAGCCCACAGCGTGCAGCTTTGCGCACAGACCGGCCTTGTCGGCCTCCAGATCCTCGCACAGCGCATCGAGATCTTTATACTGATCCCGCAGTTTCAGGTTCACCACGCTCAGCAGCATGATGGGATCAACAGGCAAAGACATTTTATTTCTCTCCTTGCGGCAAATAAAAAAGCCGGCCACTCGACAAAGTGACCGGCCACATACACCAAATTAGACAGCGCGGGTAACTTTGCCAGCGCGCAGGCAACGGGAGCATGCGTAGACATACTTGGGAGAGCCCTCCACGACCGCCTTGACACGACGGACATTCGGCTTCCAGGTACGGTTGGAACGGCGATGAGAGTGAGAGACCTTGATACCAAAGGTAACACCCTTGCCGCAGCATTCACACTTAGCCATGGTAATTGCACCTCCTACAGTGAAGTATGGAATCAAAATAATCAGCTTGACTATTTTACCAGAGTTACAAAGAAAAAGCAAGCCTTTTTTAAAATTTCTTGTAGCTTTTTGCATTCCCGGTGCTGTGGGGCTTGTGCAGGACACAAAAAAATAGTATTATAAAGAATGAAATTCGTTTTGACAGGAGATTTACATGACCACACAGGCAACCTATTATCTCATCCGCGCACTGGTGACCCTGGTCGCCATCCCGTTCCACGAGGCTGGCCATGCGCTGGCCGCCTGGCTGCTGGGCGATGCCACCGCCAAACGCGAGGGGCGTCTTTCACTGAATCCCTTTGCGCACTTTGACCTGCTGCACCCTGTGCATGGTGTTTGCAGGCGTGGGCTGGGCAAAGCCTGTATCCACCAACCCCCGCAACTTCAAAAACCCCAAGTGGGGCATGGCGCTTACGGCACTGGCAGGCCCGGTGGCAAACCTTGTGCTAGCTTACCTTGGCATGGTGGCATGGAAGGTAATGTACTACTGGGCGCCGGTCAATAACGCTACCATTTACATTGCCATGTTCCTGCGCTATCTGGTGCTGATGAACGTCAGCCTTGCGGTGTTCAACCTGATTCCGGTGCCGCCGCTGGACGGCAGCCGCATTCTACTGGTGGTGCTGCCGCAGCGCATCTACTTTGGCCTGATGCGGTACGAAAAATATATCATGATCGTCATGCTGGCAGCGGTGTGGGGCGGCTTTCTGGATACGCCGCTCTACTACCTGAACAACGTAGTGTGGTCGCTTTTGGGCGCAGGCACCGGGTATATTGATAAGATCGCCTACGCCGTTTATGCCAGCAGCCTTGGGGCGGTGATCTGAGTGGCAGAGGAATTGACCTTCCATCTAGAAGATTTTGACGGCCCGCTGGAATTATTGCTGGCTCTGGTGGCCAAACATAAAATGGACTTGCATAATATCCCCATCCTGCAGCTGATCGACCAGTACACCCGCACCGTGGAGCAGGCTGACCCTGACCCCGAGACCGCCAGCGCCTTCATTGAAATGGCGGCGCATCTGGTGGAGATGAAAAGCTTTCTGTTGCTGCCCCGCAGCGAAGAGGGCGAGCGCATGAAGCAGGAGTTCACCGGTCAGCTCATCGAGTACGACCAGTGCCGCCGCATGGCGGCTCTGCTGCGCGCAAAAGGGGGCTGCTGCCCCGGTATTCGTGCGCCGTCCCATGGAAGTGGAGTGGGATAACACCTACGCATTGCACCACGCCCCGCAGATCTTGGCGGACTACTGGCAGGCGTTGGCAGGCCGCACCAAGACCCGCCGCGTACCCACTCAGCAGCAGTTTGAGCCGCTGGTCACCGCGCCCATGGTATCGGTCACCAGCCGGGTGGTGTACATCCTGCGCCGGATGCTGGGCGGCACCGTGGCAAAAATGGAGCAGCTGTTTTCCCGCAGCCAGAGCCGCAGCACTAACGTAGCTACCTTTCTGGCGCTGCTGGAACTGGTGCGCGGCGGACGCATCGCGTTGGACGACCGGGGAGCGCTGACCATGCGCCGCACCCGCCCGGAACGCAATAAGGAGAACCCATGAACCAGAAACAAACCCTTGCCGCCGTGGAGGCTATGCTTTTTGCCTGCGGCGACCCCATAGGTGCCGATAAGCTGGCACAGGCGGTGCAGCTGCCCCAGTCCAGCGTGGATGCCGCACTGGAGACCCTGCACACCCGCTACCAGCGGGAGGACAGCGGCCTGTGTCTGTTGCATCTGAATACCCGGTGGCAGCTGGCTACCAAGTCCCAGTGGGCAGACTGTGTGCGCCGCGTGCTGGACAGCCGCCGCGCCGTACCGCTTGGCCCTGCGGCCATGGAGACCTTGACCGTCATCGCCTACAACCAGCCGGTGTCCCGCGCCTTTATTGAGCAGGTGCGCGGCGTGGATTCCTCCTCCAGCGTGTCCGGTCTGCTGGAAAAGGGGCTCATCGAAGAAGCCGGACGTCTGGATCTGCCGGGTCGTCCGGTCAGCTTCCGCACCACCGATACATTTTTGCGTGTGTTCGGACTGTCCAGTCTGGCAGACCTGCCGCCGGTGCACAGCGATGCACCGGCAGATGATCCGACCGAAAGTGAGGGCTGATCCATGGGCATGGTTCTTTCCGCAGTGGGCGCTTGTCTGCTGTTCGTCCTCAAGGCGGTGGGCATCCTGCTGCTGATTTTGTTGGTGCTGGCGGCGCTGTTGCTGCTGTGCCCCTTCTGCGCGGATGTCTGCTGGCAAAACGATACGCTTACCGTAAAGGCCGGGGCACTGGGCATCACTTTTCCGGTGTTCCAATACCCAAAGCCGGAACCTCCCGCCCAGCCAGGAGCCCAAGGGCTTTACCGGCAGACTGAAAGCAAAATTCCGCGCATGGCGTGCGGAGCGTAAGCGCAAAAAAGGCTGAAAAAAAGGCTGCGCAGCCCGCAAAGCCTAAAGCCGAAAAGCCGCCCCGCCAAAAGGCAAAGATCACGCTGGATGTGATCTGCACCATGCTGCGGGGCGTGGGTACGCTGCTGCGGGCAGTGTTTGGCGCGCTCCGCTTTACAAGGATTTCGGTCTGCCTTGGTGTGCGCGGGGACGACCCCGCCGCAGCTGCCCGCAATTACGGCAAGCTGCAAGCGTGGCTGTACCCGACCCTTGGCGTGCTGGATTGCTTTTTCTTTCTGGAATTTGACCAGCTGCGCGTTCTGCCGGACTTCGGCAGCGCCCAGCCTACTGTGCAGGACAAGGTATCCTTCCGTGTCAGCGCACAGGCGCTGTTCATCGTCATTGCCGCTGTGCGGGTGCTGTACGAGTTCTGGCGTAAAAAAGTATTGGACATTTTTATTTGAAGATGATACACTAAATCTATCTCAGAATGCTTTCCGGCGGCCTGTTGCCTGCACGGATGAATAAAGGAGAGTTGTTTTATGGCAGAGCATCCTATTCAGGGCCTGATGAACGTTACGATGGAGAAGATTCACCAGATGGTGGACTCCAACACCATTATCGGCAAGCCCATCACCACCGAGGATGGCATCACCATCCTGCCGGTGTCCAAGGTGAGTTTTGGTTTCGCCTCCGGCGGTACCGATTTTAACGGCAAGAACGCTGCCAACAAGGATCTGTTTGGCGGCGGCTCCGGTGCGGGTGTGAACATCCAGCCGGTGGCATTTCTGGTCATCAAGGACGGCTGCGTGCGCACCATCCAGCTGTCGGACAACGCCGACACCATCAACCGTGCCCTGACCATGCTGCCCGAGCTGGTGGAAAAGCTCACCACGCTGGTCAAAAAAAGGACGATAAGGCACCCGCAGAGGAGCCTAAGGCAGAGTAACCCTTTATAGCAACCTAACCGCAGCCGCAGGCCTTTTGGCCTGCGGTTTATATAGCCGCGCACCGTGCCCCGCAAAAGCAGGGGAGCGGTGCGCGTTTTGAGCGCCGGGAGGCGCACAAGGAGTTTTATTATGGCAGAAGAACGTATTCAGAAGATCATGGCCGAGCAGGGCTTGTGCTCCCGCCGCGCGGCCGAGCAGATCATTGCCGAGGGCCGCGTCAAGGTGAACGGCCACCCCGTCAAGGTGGGCGACAAGATGGACCCCAACCGGGATGTGCTGCATGTGGATGACGAGCGCATCTACATCCAGAAGAACCAGCAGCTCTACTATCTGGCCCTGTACAAGCCCCGCGGCTATGTGACCACCGCCAGCGATGAGCTGGGCCGCAAGACCGTGATGGAGCTGGTGAGCGATATCCCCGCCCGCCTGTACCCGGTGGGCCGCCTGGACAAGGACAGCGAGGGCCTGCTGCTGATGACCAACGACGGCGCCTTTGCGCAGGCTGTCACCCATCCGTCGGGCGGCATCTCCAAGCTGTACCGCGTCACCGTGCAGCCCCGGGCCGATGAGGCCAGCATCCTGAAGATGAGCTCCGGCGTTGTGCTGGACGATGGCACCAAGACCATGCCCTGCGCCATCAACGTTGTCACCGACGAGCCCGGCCGCACCGTGATGGAGATGACCCTGAAAGAGGGCAAGAACCGCGAGATCCGCCGCATGTGCGAGGCCGTTGGTCTGGAGGTCGTCCGCCTGAAGCGCAACGCCGAGGGCGTGGTGAAGCTGGGTATGCTCAAGCCCGGTACCTACCGCGAGCTGACTAAGGCCGAGGTGAACGGTCTGCGTGCCGCAGCGGTCAAGGGTCGTGCACAGACCCGTTCTGCTGTCCAGCAGTCCAAGGCTGCCGCGCGCCGCCCCCGCGGCCCGGTGGGCAAAAACGAACACCCCGGAAGCAGAAGTAAGGAGTTATCGGATTATGGAACGAGAAACTCTGAAATCGCGGCTGGGCTTCATCCTGCTGTCGGCAGGCTGTGCCATCGGCATTGGCAACGTGTGGAAGTTCCCTTATATTGCCGGTCAGGGCGGCGGCGGCGCGTTCGTGCTGTTCTACCTGATTTTCCTGGTCATTCTGGGTCTGCCCATCATGACCATGGAATTTGCAGTGGGCCGTGCCTCCCGCAAAAGCCCGGTGCGGGCCTATCAGGTGCTGGAAAAGCCGGGTCAGAAGTGGCACATCCACGGCTACTTCACCCTCATCGGCTGCTACCTGCTGATGATGTTCTACACCACCGTTGCGGGCTGGATGCTGCACTATTTCTACATGACCGCCGCCGGCAAGCTGGCAGGCCTCAACGCCGAGCAGGTGGCCGGTAAGTTTACCGAAATGCTGGCCAGCCCCGCTACCATGACCTTCTGGATGGTATTTGTGGTGGTAGTGAGCATTCTGGTGTGCGCCAAGGGTCTGCAAAGTGGTCTGGAGCGTGTGACCAAGGGCATGATGATCGCCCTGCTCCTCATTATGGTGGTGCTTGCCGTCAACAGCCTGTTCATGCCCGGGGCAAAGGAGGGCCTTTCCTTCTTCCTTGTGCCGGACTTTACCCGGATGCAGGAGGTGGGCGTGGTCAACACACTGGTCTCCGCCATGAATCAGGCCTTCTTCACCCTGAGCCTTGGCATCGGAGCCATGTCCATTTTTGGCAGCTATATCGGCAAGGAACACTCCCTGCTGGGCGAATCCGCCCGCATTGTGGTGCTGGATACCTTTGTGGCCATTACCGCCGGTCTCATCATCTTCCCGGCCTGCTTCACCTACGGTGTGGACCAGACCAGCGGCCCCAGCCTGATCTTTATCACCCTGCCCAACATCTTTGCCAATATGTTCATGGGGCGGCTGTGGGGCAGCCTGTTCTTTTTGTTCATGGCCTTTGCAGCCATGTCCACCGTGCTGGCAGTATTCGAGAACATCATCTGCTGCGGCATGGAACTGACCGGTTGCAGCCGCAAAAAGTCCAGTCTGGTGAACCTTGTGCTCATCATCCTGCTGTCCATGCCCTGTGTGCTGGGCTATAACCTGTGGGCATGGGATGGCTTTGCAGGTGTTCGGCGGTGCTGTGCTGGATGTAGAGGACTTTCTGGTCAGCAACCTCTTCCTGCCGCTGGGCAGCCTGGTATATCTGCTGTTCTGCGTTACCCGCTACGGCTGGGGCTGGCAGAACTACAAAAAAGAGGTCAACACCGGCAAGGGTCTCAAGGTGCAGGACTGGATGCGCGGCTACCTGACTTATGTGCTGCCGCTCATCGTGGTGTTCATCTTTGCATTTGGTCTCTACGACAAATTCCTTGCATAAGTGATCCCAGCGTCTGCTCCGTCTTTGATTGACGAACAGGCGGAACAAGTGTAATATAAAAGCATATAGGGTGCTTCTCCCGGCGGGAAACACTGCTATATGCTTTTTTGTATTCAAAAAGGAGGAAACACACCCATGCACATTCTGGTCTGTGACGATGATGCGGCCTTCGCTGCACGGATGGACGAGTACATCTCGGAATGGTTCCGCGCCCGGGAGATTCAGGTGCAGAGCACCGTCTGCACCAGCGGCGAGCAGCTGCTGGCTACCCCGGAGCTGGAACGCTACCAGCTGGCGTTTCTGGATGTAGACCTGAAAACCACCGACGGCATTGCACTGGGACGCAAGCTGCGGCAGGTCGCCCCGGATATCGTGCTGGTGTACATTTCGGCTTATCTGGAATTTGCCCCGCAGGGCTACACGGTCAACGCTTACCGCTACCTACTCAAGCGGGATATTGCCGCCCAGCTGCCCAGCTGTCTGGAGGATATTTTTTTCCGGCATGTCCGACCTCCGAAAAACGCTGGAGGTGCACCACAACCGTACCACCAGTGAGATCCCGCTGGATCAGATCTATTATCTGGAAAGCGATCTGCGGCAGATCAACGTCTACGGCGATATCCCGCACCAGCCCATCTGCACCTTTTACGGCAAGATCGCTGATCTGCCCGCCATGCTGTACGAAAACGGCTTTTTGCAGGTAGGGCGCAGCGATGTGGTCAATCTGCAATATGTGCGCTCCATCCGCAACTATAAGGTGGAGCTGCGCAGCGGGGTAGAACTGAGCGTCAGCCGACAGTACTATACAGCCATCCGCAGCGCATGGCTGGAATGGAAGGGGCAGTTCGGCGATGAATGAAGAATTCTGGCGCTGGTATATGTACGGCCACTGGATCTGCCTTGCCCAGTGGCTCGGCTTTATCATGGTGGAATATGCTTACCTTGGCAAGGGAAGGGTAAAGCACCCTCTGGTGTGGTCCGGTGTTATAACCATGCTCACGATGACCCTCTCGGTCGTGTACAACTTTGGCTTTTTTACGCCGAGGGCAGTGGCTCTCACGATCCTTTTTCTGTTCATCACCGTCATGCTGTTTGGCGGCACGCCGGGGCAAAAGTTTACCGCCTGCCTGATCAACGGTACCATGTGCCTGTTGGTCGAAAACAGTATGAGGTATGTCATATCATGGATCCTGAAGTGTGAACTGCAGCAGGTCATCCAACGCGCAGACTGTCTGATCATCATAGCGGTGGCAAATTTGGTGGTGGGCGCAGCTGTGGCCTTTTTGGTAGGCAAGTGGCGCAGGCGCAATGCACTGGAGCCTTTGCAGGCGCTGACCATGAGCTTTTTTCCGGGCGTGGTCGTGGTGCTGAACATCCTGCTCATGCTCACAGATAACAACAAAAGGGCCACCATGGCCACAATGGGGATGACAGTGGGGCTTACGGTGGCTGTCATGGTGCATCTGTGCATCGTGGCTATGTTCAATGATCAGGTCATGCAGCGTCGCAGCCTGCATTTTCAGGCCGAACTGGAGCAGCAGCGGGCTTCGGCTCTGCTGGGATTCCTACACTGCCCAGCGCCGTCTGACCCATGAGTTCACCAACCACATCAGTGCGTTGCGTGCCTTGCTGGCACAGGGAGATGTGGCCGGTGCGCAGGACTATATATCGGTGTGGATAAGGCTGTGGCGGCCAGCACTACCATTATGGACACCCACAACCCGCTGTTGGACTCCATCCTGACTCGCAAGTACGAGGAGGCCACCCGGCAGGGCGTAAGCGTGTATTTTGACCTTTGCGACCTGCGGGATTTCCCGCTGAGCGGGGTGGATATGGTCACCGTGCTGGCAAATCTGCTGGATAACGCCATCTGTGCCGCAGCGCAGGCGTACCCGCCGGAGGTCTACGTGCGAGTGCGCAAAACGGAGGAGGAATATCTTCTCTCGGTGCGCAACCGGGTGCAGCGGGACGTGGAGCTGCCGCCGGATGGGCAGCTGCCCCGCACCACCCGCAAGGAGCCCGGCCACGGCATGGGGCTTTCCAACGTGCGGGACGTTTTGCTGCGCCACGGTGCGGAGTATACCCTGAGCTGCCGGGACAATTGGTTCCGCTTTACCTGTGCGGTGCCCACCGGCAATTCATGACATCTGCACCGTCAGAATATGATTATGTGCAACAGAAGCGTAACTCTGCTATACTGTGGTCAGTAAAGGAAGCCTTCCGTGCGGACATGGTCACGTTGCGGTGGGAGGGGGGAATACCCTTCTTTTTAAAAGCTTTGTTGCTGGATGGAAAAACAGCCTGCGGTGCGTGTAAGCAGGCTGCCTACCTTTGCTTTTTTGGGCTGTGCAGGAATGCACAGTACCTTGCTGACGGGGCTTTCTGCGGCGGGCCTTTTGGGGGTTGCAGTCGATAAAGTTTCTCGATGTGTCGCAATTCCGGCGCTGCCTGCTGTACGGGAATGGCATAGGCAAGCCGGGGTATCGTGCGCTGCAAAGAGTCCCGTCAGTTTTCTTTTGCACCAAAAAGGACTGCTGTACATGGGTTTTGCCCAGTATAGCAGTCCTTTTTATCTATTAAATCATCGTATCTGCCAGTCAGCAGAAAGCCGACCCGCCGCGCGACTGTTTCGGTAGAAAACCAGCGCGGCAGCTGCGGTTTCCCTCTGCGTCCCTCCCATGAAAAAAGCAGCTCAGCCAAGCCCGCAGGCTTGGCTGAGCTGCAAAACTAAAATGCGATTCCTTAAACTATGCGCAGAGCGAAGCGGAGCGCATTTAAAATCGTAAAAAGCGCAGTTACTCCGGCTTTACCTGCAGCTCCTGCTCGCAGTAGATGCAGCGGTACTTGCCGTTGGAGCTCAGCTCAAAGATCTGGTCGCATTCCTCTTCAATGGAGGAGATGCAGCGGGGATTGCGGCACCGCACAATGTTCACCAGACGCTTGGGGGGCTTCGGCTGCTCCTTGCGGACAGCCTTGCCGTTTTCAATAATGGTCACGCTGATGTTCGGGTCCAGATAAGCCAGCACATCCAGGTTCAGCCAGGAGGCATCGCCCTCTACCTTGATGATGTCCTTGCGGCCGCTGGCCGTCTTTTTGCTGCGGGCGTTCTGGATCAGCGCCACGCTGGCAGTGCGGTTGCCCGCAATGCCCAGCAGATCCATCAGACCAACGGCAGTACCTGCCTTGATGTGGTCGATGACAATACCGTTCTGAATCTCGTCAATATTCAACATATCAGTTCTCCTCCTTCGGTGCTTTGGGGTCTGCAAGCCCCAGCAGGGTCATGATCAGTGCCATGCGGACGTAAACGCCGTTCTGCACCTGCTCAAAGTAGGCGGCACGGGGATCGTTGTCCACATCCAGTGCGATCTCGTTCACGCGGGGCAGGGGATGCAGCACTGCCATGGTGGGCTTGGCCTGCGCCATCTTTTCGCGGGTCAGCACATAGCTGTTCTTCAGGCGGACGTAGTCCTCCTCGTTGAAGAAGCGCTCCTTCTGCACGCGGGTCATGTACAGGATGTCCAGCTCCGGCATGGATTCCTCCAGACTGCGGGTCTCCTGGTAGGGGATGCCGTTGGCCTCCAGCACGTCCTTGATGATGTAGTCCGGCACGCGCAGCTCCTCCGGGCTGATAAGCACGAACCGGATGTTCTTGCAGCGGGCCATGGTCTTGATGAGGGAGTGGACGGTGCGGCCGAACTTCAGATCGCCGCACAGGCCGATGGTCAGGTTATCCAGCCGGCCCATCCGGGGGCGGATGGTCATCAGATCGGTCAGGGTCTGGGTGGGGTGCTGGTGGCCGCCGTCACCGGCATTGATGACCGGGATGCGGGAGTAGCGGGAGGCACGCAGCGGTGCGCCCTCCTTGGGGTGGCGCATGGCAACGATATCGGCATAGCAGGAAACCACCCGGATGGTGTCAGCCACGCTCTCGCCCTTGGTGGCGCTGGACACGTTCTCGCTGGGGAAGCCCAGTACATGGCCGCCCAGGTTCAGCATAGCCGCCTCAAAGGACAGGCGGGTGCGGGTGGAGGGCTCGTAGAACAAAGTAGCCAGCTTTTTGTGGTTGGCAACCTCCTGATAGGCGGCGGGGTCGGCGCAGATACGGTCGGCAAGATCAAGCAGCTGTGTGATCTCCTGCTGGGTGAGATCCAAAGGATCGATCAGATGACGCATGGACAGTATACCTCCGTTTAAAGCAGTTTGCGTAAAATGGAAAAATCAAAAAAGTTTGTGTAGTAGCTCAGCGAGCGCATCACCGGCCTGCACAAACGATTGAAACACACTTCGTCCAGCAGCAGCATGGCCTCGCCCGGGGCAAGACGCATGGCTACACGGATGGCCTCGTCGCCGCAGCTGGCCTTCAGGTGCGCCACGTTGGAGGAGATCTGCTGGTGGCACTCCTGCTCCAGGATCTCAAAGATGTCGCCGCTCAGGTCGATGCGGGTGTAGTCCCGGTTGCCGAACAGGCTGCGGGGCAGGTAGTCGATGGAATAGATCACCGGGGTCGTATCGGCCAGGATGCGCTTTTTGATGCAGATCACCTCATCGCCGACTTCCAGCGCCAGCGCGTGGGCCATCTCCTCGCCTGCACGAAGAAGCATCACCTGAATGCCGTCGGCATGGGGGTAGCTGCCAAAGCTGCGGATCAGCGGGTAGTATTCCAGCTTCTGGTCAAGGCGGCTGCGCAGGCCGAGCACGGTGCGGTTGACCACTGTGCCAATGCCGCGCACGCGCTCCACATAACCGGCGCGCTCCATCTCGCTCAGCGCGTCGCGGATCACGGTACGGCTCACCCCCAGTTCAGCGGCAAGATCTACCTCGGCGGGCAGACGGTCGGCTTGGGCATAGCGCCCGGTGCGCAGCTCCTCCAGCAGGCTTGCAACAACGCGGTCGCTGATCACAGCGCCGCCCAAGCGGCTGGACGATGCCAGTGCGGGATCTTTCATGGATGGTTCCTCCGTTTCCGGGCGGCAGTGCCGCCCCGAACTTCATACGAACGGGCCGGGAGGATTCCTCCACAGCCCCTTCTCTCTTATTATAGCATAATTTGACATTTAGAAAAGCGTCATTTATACTGGAATCTGCTGAAAAGTACGATTTTATTTTGGAGGGCATAGTACAGATGGACTATTTTCTGCAAAAAGTAGGCGGCCGGCCCGCCCGGCAGCCGTTACCCTTCGGCGCTGCACCCCTGCCGAGGCACCGGCGGTGTTCGCGCTGCAAAACGAAGTGCGCGCCGCCATGCCGCACCCGGAGCAGTTCGTGCCAGATACGCTGGAAAATATCGCGGATTATCTGCGCACCGGGGTGTGTATCGGTGCGTGGCAGCAGGGGCGGCTGGGGGCCTACCTCATCCTGCGCCTGTGCGGGCAAAACGATGAAAACTACGCTGCCTTTCTGGGCGTGCCGCAAAGTCAGTGGCAGCACTGGGCCAACGCAGACAGCGCAGTAGTGCACCCGGACTGGCGAGGCAACGGTTTGCAGCGCGCCATGCTGGAAGCGGCTCTGCCGCTGCTGCCGCCACAGATCACCCATCTGGGCGCTACCGTCAGCCCGGATAACAGTTATAGCCTGCACAACGCACAGGCCGGCGGCTTCGTCATCCGCTGCCGCCGGGAGATGTACGGCGGCTACGACCGCTATCTGCTGGAAAAGCAGCTGTAACTCTATGCAGTTTTGGTGTACAACTATTTCGAAATGTGTTATACTATACGGTATGAATAACAGCGAAGGAAACAGGTGAAACCATGGCAGCATCTCTCGGGCAGGAATTCTGCACCCTGCGTGATACTTACATTGAAAAGCAATTCGGCCGCCTGAACGATATGCAGCGGCAGGCTGTGTTTACCACGGATGGCCCGCTGCTCATCCTTGCCGGTGCCGGCAGCGGTAAGACCACCGTGCTGGTCAACCGCATCGCCAACCTTATCCGGTTCGGCTCGGCGCACGGCTCCAAAGAAACGCCCCGCCCGGTGACCGAGGAGGACGTCAAAGCCCTGCGCACCGCCATTATGACCGGTACAGACGCCCCCAGCTGGCTGGACGGGATGCTGCGCCAGAACGCTGTCCGCAGTTGGAACGTGATGGCCATTACCTTTACCAACAAGGCGGCAGGGGAGCTGAAAGAGCGTCTGCGCCGGATGCTGGGCGGCGAGGAGGGGGACGAAGTGTTCGCCTCCACCTTCCACTCGGCCTGTGTGCGCATTCTGCGCCGCTGGGCCGAAGAGATCGGCTACCCCCGCAGCTTTACCATCTATGATACAGACGATGCCCAGCGTGTAATGAAAACCGTATATAAAGAGCTGAGCATCGATGATAAATTCCTGCCCATCAAGGCCGCCATCAACCAGATGAGCCGCTGGAAGGATCAGCTGGTCAGCCCGGAGCAGGCACTTGCAGACCACGCCAGAGACGTGAAGAGCACCCAGACCGCCCGCATCTACGCAGCTTACGAGAAAAAGCTGAAGGAGGCCGGTGCGTTCGATTTTGACGACTTGATCTACCAGACCGTGCAGCTGCTGGCGGAACACGAGGATGTGCGGGAGTTCTACCAGAACAAGTACCGCTACCTGCTGGTGGACGAGTATCAGGATACCAGCGTGGCCCAGTTCCGGCTGGTCAGCCTGCTCACCGGCCCGGAGAAGAACATCTGCGTGGTGGGCGATGACGACCAGAGCATCTACCGCTTCCGCGGCGCTACCATTGAGAACATTCTCAACTTTGAAAAACTCTATCCCGGCACCAAGACCATCCGTCTGGAGCAGAACTACCGCTCTACGTCCAATATCCTGAATGCGGCGAACTGTGTCATCCAGCACAACACCGAGCGTAAGGGCAAGACCCTGTGGACGGACAACGGCGAGGGCGACAAGGTGCAGGTCTACACTGCCGAGAATGAGCAGGACGAAGCCAGCCATATCGCGGATGTCATCGGTCAGCACCTGAAAGAGGGCGGGCATCTGGCAGACCACGCCATCCTCTACCGCATGAACGCCCAATCGGCCCCCATCGAAAGCTACTTTACCCGCGCGGGCATCCCGCATAAGATCGTGGGCGGCCAGCGCTTCAACGACCGCAAGGAGGTCAAGGACATTCACTCCTATATGTCTATTGTAGCCAACCCCCGGGACGATGTGCGGCTGCGCCGCATCATCAACGAGCCTGCCCGCAAGATCGGTGCTACCACCGTGGATGTCATTGCAGACCTTGCCGGGCAGCAGGGGGTCAGTATGCTGGATATCATCAGCCATGCAGACCAATACGCGAAACTTTCCCGCGCGGTCATGCCGCTGCTCAAGTTTTGGCAGATCTACCAGCGTTTGCAGGATTCTCTTGCGACCCGCACGCTGGACGAGTTTGCCTCCGATGTCATCGAGCTGACCGGCTATAAGGCCATGCTGGAAGCCGATGCAGCCAAGGGCCACGAGGATGCGGCTGACCGCCTGCAGAACCTTGGTCAGCTGGTGAACAACGTCAAGAACTACTGTGACCAGCACGGCGAGGAAGCCACGCTGGAGGGCTATCTGGAGGATATCGCCCTCATCAGCGATATCGACAGCTACAACGAAAGCAGCGACCAGGTGGTACTGATGACCATCCACTCTGCCAAAGGCTTGGAGTTCCCCTATGTGTTCCTCATTGGCATGGAGGAGGGCGTTTTCCCCAGCGAGATGAGCAAATACTCCGAAGCAGATCTGGAAGAGGAACGCCGTCTTGCATACGTTGGCATCACCCGTGCCAAAAAGGAACTGTACATCTCCAACAGCGTCACCCGGATGTTGTACGGCCGCACCCAGCGCAACGAGCCCAGCCGCTTTCTGCGGGAGATCGAACCGGAGTATATCGAGGAGACCCGCAGCCCGGTACTGGAACAGCGTTCCCGACATGGGCGGCTGGGGCTCTGAGTACAGTGATACCGTGCCCGGTGGAGCATCCGGTTACTCCGGCCCCTCCGGTTACAGCCGCAGCAGCTACGGCGGCGGTTATGGCTCGGGTTACAGTTCGGGCAACCGCAGCGGCTACCTGAACCGGGAATATAACGCCGGTGAAAGCCGTGGTTTCGGCTCCTCTTACGGAGGAAGAAACCCTGCTTCCTCCGGTTTTGGCAGTCACTATGGCAACAGCTCCACCCAGCCGACCACAAGAAGCAGCGGATTTGGCTCCGCATATTCCGGCGGAAATGCGACAAAAAATACTGTAAAGCAAACAGCCTTTACGGTAAATTCTGCCGTGAAACCGGCGGCTTCCGGTTCAAAGCACTATGAGCCGGGCGACATCGTGGAGCACAAAGTGTTCGGCCGCGGCACGGTGCTGAAAGTAAAGCCCGCTGCCGGGGATCAGATCGTAGAGATCAACTTTGAAAAAGTTGGCATCAAGAAAACGATGGCCAATTTTGCGCCCCTGACCAAGATTACGGAGGAAGAATGACCCTATGATGACCGTTCGATTGATCGCACATACCCCGGAACCGGAAAAGGTGGTGGCGGCAGCGGCCAAGCTTTGCTACTCCGACGCCCACATCACCGACCTTCTGGACGGTCTGGACGAGGAAAAAACTGCAAAATTCCTGACCATGCTCAGCGACCTGGGCCATGCCAGTCCCATCGAGCACGCCAGCTTTACCTTTGGCATCGAGGGGGTCAGCCGCACCTGCTTGCCCAGATCACCCGGCACCGCATCGCATCCTTCAGCGTGCAGAGCCAGCGCTATGTGCGGCTGGACGATTTCCGCTATGTGGTACCGCCGAGATCGAAGCCATCCCGGAAGCAAAGGAAGCTTTCCTTGCCAGCATGGAAGAGGACGCAAAGCACTACCTCGACCTTGCCCACAAGCTGGAAGAAGGCCACACCGCCCGCCTGATGGCTGAGGGAATGCCGGAAAAGCAGGCCCGCGCCAAGGCCTGCAAACAGGCCAACGAGGATGCCCGCTTTGTGCTGCCCAACGCCTGCGAGACGAAGATGGTCGTGACCATGAATGCCCGCAGCCTGCAGAATTTCTTCCAGCTGCGCTGCTGCAACCGCGCCCAGTGGGAGATCCGGGAACTGGCCGAAAAGATGTTCGCGCTGGTCTACCCGGTGGCACCCCATATCTTTGCCAAGGCCGGCCCGGCCTGTGTCAGCGGCCCCTGCCCTGAGGGCAAGATGTGCTGCGGCAAGACCGCCGAGGTGCGCGCAAAATATGCCGCCATTAAAGAAGGTGCCGCCGTATGAGCAAGGGCAAACTGATTGTGCTGGAAGGGCTGGACGGAAGCGGCAAGGCCACACAGGCAAAGCTGCTGGCAGAGCATCTCGCCGCGCAGGGTGTGCCGGTACAAAAGATCACCTTCCCGGACTATGCCAGTGATTCCAGCGCACTGGTCAAGATGTATCTGGCCGGGCAGTTCGGCCAGCACCCGGACGATGTAAACGCCTATGCGGCTTCCAGCTTTTACGCGGTGGACCGCTATGCCAGCTATAAAACCAGCTGGGGCAGCTTTTATGAGCAGGGCGGTGTGATCATCGCTGATCGGTATACCACCTCCAACGCGGTGCACCAGTGCTCGAAGCTTCCGCAGGAGCAGTGGGAGGAATATCTGCACTGGCTGTTTGATTACGAGTTCCGTCTGCTGGGACTTCCCGCACCGGACAGGGTCATCTATTTACAGGTAGACCCGGCGGTCAGCCAGCGGCTGATGACCCAGCGCTACCACGGCGACGAAAGCAAAAAGGACGTGCACGAGAAGGATACCGCCTATCTGGCGCGCAGCCGCGCTGCTGCCGAGTTCTGTGCCCGGCATCTTGGCTGGGATACCGTGCACTGCACCAGCGGGGACGCCATGCGCAGCATTGAAGAGATCCAGCAAGAGGTGCAACAGCTTGCCCGGAAAACACTGGGCTGAACGATAAAATATGATAAGAGGGGGCATCCTGAACGATGTATCGTCTGATGCAGCCGTCTGACGAGGCGGCAGTGCTGGCTTTGTGGCAGAGCCAGCATCATGATACCGAAGATTTTGCAAAAATGGTACTGGAACGCTTTGCCGGTGTGCAGAACATTTATGTGGCCGACGAAAACGACGCCATCGTGGCGGCTGCGCTGGCTATGCCGGTCACCCTGCAGGGGCGCACGGGCAATTACCTGTGCCTGTGCGGCGAGGGCAGTCTGCTGCTGGCGGGTCTGCTGGATACCCTGTGCGCCCAGCAGAAACTGCGGGGCGCAGGCTTTACCGTGACAGTCCCGGCAGATGCAGCACAGGCCGCTCTGCTGCAGGATAAAGGCTTTGCAAAGGCTTTTGCCCTGCGTTGCCTGCCTCGTGAGGTGAGCCGCAACCTGTGGAGCCAGGCGGAATTTGACACGGTGACGGCCAAAAAGCTGTGCGAGCTGCGGGAACAGTTCTGGAAGGATACCGTGCAGCTGAGCCCGGAGCGCATGGCGGTGGTGCTGCAGGAGCTGTACGCCCGGGGCGCTACCATCGTGTCCAACGAACATGGCTACGGCATCTACTTCCGCAAGGAGGATACCCTGTATTTTGTGGAGATGATGGCCGACAGCGACCGCGCCGCCGAGATCCTGATGGAAGCCGCCCGCGAGAAGGAAGTCATCGTGGAAAAGGCGGTCATCACGGTAGGCGCTGCCCAGCCGCTGTTTCTGGGCGAGGGCACCCGGCAGGAATACGGCATGATCCGCTTTGACGCAGAGCCTTTTGACGTAAGCGAAAGCTATCTGCGTCTGATGCTGGAAAACTGAAAAAAGGAAGGTGCGTATGGCACACAACGATACACACGCAGCCCGCAAAAAGGGCGGCGCAGGCAAAATTCTGCTGGTGGTGCTTCTGCTGCTCCTTCTGGCAGTAGGTGCAGCGGTGCACTTTGCCTACAATGAGATCCACGGCAATGGTGCACCCGGCAGCACAGAGGTGACCGTAAGCATCCCGCAGGGCAGCGGCGTAGCGGCGATCGCCAACAAGCTGAAGGAGGCGGGCGTCATCCGCTCTGCCTACCTGTTTCGCTGGTATGTGGGACAAAAGGGCGCTGCCGCAAAGCTGCAGTACGGCGATTTTGTCTTGCAGACCAGTGCGATTTCCTACGACGCGATCATTGCCACCCTTTCCCAGTACGCCAAGGCAGAAACGGTGCGGGTGACCATCCCGGAGGGCACCACGGCCATTGCCATCGCCCAAAAGATGGAATCCGCCGGTCTGTGCACCGCCGAGGAGTTTTTGAAGGAAGCCAACGAGGGCGATTTCAGCGCTTATACCTTCTGGCAGTATGTCCCGGAGGATAAGGAGGCCCCGAACCGCTTTATGAAGTGTGAGGGCTATCTTTTCCCGGAGACCTACGAGTTTTTGAAGGATGATACGGTGCATAACTATGTAGCTACCTTCTACGCCCAGTTCGATGCACAATTTACCAAGGAAATGTACGCAGCGCTCAAAAAAAGCAGGGAATGACCCTGCCGGAGCTTGTCACCCTTGCCTCCTTTGTGCAGGAGGAAGCGGGCAACAGTCAGGACTCCAACGTGGCGCAGGTGTTCCGCAATCGTCTGGCAGAGGGCTCGCCCTACCCCCGGCTGCAAAGCAACACCTCCAGCCATATCCAGAGCGACGCCGACAACAACTATCTCTGGAACTGGGTCGCGCCCTACTACGACGGCTGGGACAATATCCCGGAAAATATCCTTACAGCCTACGACACTTACAGCTGTATCGGCCTGCCCGCAGGCCCCATCTCGAACCCCGGCCTTGCCGCCATCAAGGCAGCGCTGGAGCCGCAGCCCGATGAGGAAGCCAAGGACGCTTACTTCTTTGTGACCGACCTCAAGGGCAATTACTACTACGCCCACACGCTGGCAGAGCACAATGCCAACTGCAAAACTGCCGCAGCTGTGAACAAAAGCCTGAAAAACTGAGGAAAGGCCGCTGCACCGTTTTTTTTTGTGCGGCGGCCCCTTTCCGGCTAAAACTGTGATACATAAGAGAGGAACCTACAAATGTTACAGATCCCGGAACTGCTTGCCCCGGCGGGCGATGCGGAACGTCTGCGTTATGCCATCAACTACGGTGCCGATGCCGTTTACTGCGGCCTGCCGGAGTTCGGTATGCGCTCGGCTCCGGCCAATTTCACCCCGGAGCAGCTGACGGAAAGCGTCATCTACGCCCATGCCCGCGGCCGCAAGGTCTACCTGACCATGAACACCCTGCCCACCAACGAGGAAGCCGACCGCCTGCCCGAGGCCATCAAGGAAGCAGCCAAGGCCGGTGTGGATGCCTTTATCGTGGCAGACCTTGGTGTGCTGGATGCCTGCAAGACCTTTGCCCCGGACATTGACGTGCATCTTTCCACCCAGACCGGCATCACCAACTGGGCAGCCGCCCGCGCCGCCTACAAAATGGGCGCAAAGCGGGTGGTGCTGGCCCGGGAGATGACCTTGCAGGATATCGCCACCCTGCGCGATAAGACCCCGCCGGAGCTGGAGATCGAGGCCTTTGTGCACGGTGCTATGTGCATGAGCGTTTCGGGCCGATGCCTGTTGTCCAACTATATGGCCGGGCGCGACGCCAACCGGGGCCAGTGCGCCCAGCCCTGCCGCTGGAAGTATTACCTGAGCGAGGAGACCCGCCCGGGCCAGCTGTATGAGATCGGCGAAAATGAGAACGGCAGCTACATCCTTAATGCAAACGATCTGTGCACCGCCCCCTTCATCGACCTGATCTGCAAGGCGGGCGTGGACAGCCTGAAGATCGAAGGCCGTGCCAAGACCTTCTACTATGTGGCCAGTGTTACCGTTGCCTACCGCAAGGCACTGGACGCCTATCTGGCCGACCCGGCAAACGATAACTTTGAACTGCCGCCGGAGGTGTACGCAGAGCTTACCCGCACCAGCCACCGGCACTACTCTCCGGGCTTCTATTTCGGCCGCGAGCAGGCCAAACAGGCAACCGACAGCGCTACCTATATCCGCGAGTGGGAGTTCGTGGGTACGGTGGACAGCTGGGAAAATGGCGTCGCCTCCTGCCAGCAGCGCGGCAAATGGAGCCTTGGGGATACGCTGGAGGCACTGTGCCCGGACGGACGCAGCATCCCGCTTACCCCGGAATGGATCGAAAACGAAACAGGGGAGCGGGTGGAAAGCACTCCTCACGCCATGGAAAAATACACCATGCCCACCCCGGAGCTGCCGCCCATGAGCCTGCTGCGCCGGAAAACGGTGTAACAGCGTGACAAAAAAGAAGGAATCCGACGTGAAGTATAGTGACACTTCTGGCCGCTACGCCCTTCTGGACGAACTGCGCGGGTTGGATCTGGTCAGTATGATGCTCTATCACGGCTGCTGGGATCTGGTCAATCTCTTCGGTATTCAGGCCGACTGGTATTATGGTCTGCCCGGGCATCTGTGGCAGCAGAGCATCTGTTGGGTGTTTATTCTGTTGTCCGGCTTCTGTGTGCAACTGGGGCATCATACCTTGCGCCGGGGCGCACAGGTGTTTGGGGCAGGGGCGCTTGTCACGGCAGTCACGCTGCTTTTTATGCCGGAGGACAGAGTTATCTTTGGTGTGCTGACCCTGCTGGGCAGCGCTATGCTGCTGACCGGCCTTTTGGAAAAGCCACTGCGGCACATTCCACCCGCAGCAGGGTTTGCTATCTCCGCAGTGTTGTTTGCTCTTACCCGCAATGTCTCGGCAGGCTATCTGGGTTTTGGAAGCCTGCGCCTTTGGCTGCCGCAGACACTGTATGCAAACTGCGTTACAGCGTACTTTGGCTTTTATCCGTGGTGGTTCTATTCTACGGATTATTTTGCCCTTCTGCCGTGGCTGTTTCTGTTCTGGGCGGGGTACTTTCTCTACGACGTTGTAGGGCGGCAGCGCATGGAGCCCTTGCGCCGCTCGGTCTGCCCGCCGCTTGGCTGGCTTGGGCGGCACTCGCTGCTGTTGTATCTGCTGCACCAGCCGGTCATCTACGGGGTGCTGTTGGTAGTTTTCCGCGTATTAGGCGGCTGAAATACACGCTTCATGCACTTTTGAGAAAGGCGGGATTGTTGCACCGTGCAAACATTGCACGAACGTCTTGACAAGCAGGGCAGGGCTGTGGTATCCTGTTGACGGTTAGAAGATACTAACCGCAAAATGCGTCATGAAACACGGACGCATTTTTACAGAACATGAAGTTATTCTAAACTAACTACGCAGAGAAAGAGGTAGAGTTTTATGAGCAAAGTAGCAATCGTATTCTGGAGCGCCACCGGCAACACCGAGACCATGGCAAACTGCATCGCCGAGGGCGCAGGCGCCAACGGCACCATCGTACCCTGCGCCGAGATGACCCCCGCAAAGTTGGCAGAGTTTGACGTTGTGGCCTTTGGCTGCCCGGCTATGGGTGCAGAGCAGCTGGAGGAGAGCGAGTTCGAGCCTATGTTTGCTGCGCTGGAAGGCTCTCTGAACGGCAAAAAGATCGCACTGTTCGGCTCCTACGGCTGGGGTGACGGTCAGTGGATGCGCGATTGGGCGCAGCGCGCACAGGACGACGGCGCACAGCTGTTCAGCGAGGAAGGCCTCATCTGCAACGAAACGCCCGATGATGATGTGCAGGCCGCCTGCCGTAAGCTGGGCGCAGATCTGGCTGCTTGGTAAAACCCATGTATAAACTCTTGCTCCATAGGGCAACCTATGGACAAAGAGGTGATAAACATGGAAAACATCGGCGTGACCTGTGATGTCTGCGCGTGCTGCCACAACGTGGACGGCTGCAAATGTGATCTGCCGCAGATCAAGGTGACGGAGCAGTGCAGCTGCACCACCCAGCAGGTGGAGACCCCGCACTACTGCCAGAGCTACGAGAAAAAGTAAGTTCCCCACCAACGCACAGCAGCCCCTGCCGGAGAAACCTTTCCGGCAGGGGCTGCTGTTTGTTATATGAACATTCAGCGCAGCGCCACGTTACAGGTGGCAAGGCTGCGGATCAGCGTACCAACGCTGTCCTTCATCTGGATGCCGGCAAAGCCCAGCGCAAAGGCGGCCTGCACGTTTTCCAGTCTGTCGTCGATAAATATGCATTCGCTGGCCTTCAGCTGATACTTTTTCAACAAAGCCTTGTAGATCTGCGGGTCAGGCTTATTCACCTGTACCTCGCAGGAGGCTACACCGCCGTCAAACTGAGCCAGTACGCCGCGCTCGGTCAGCAGCTCCAGCACATCCTGCGGGATGTTGCTCAGGTAATACACGCAATAGCCGTGGTTCTTCAGCCGCCGCACCAGCTCCAGCATCCGCAGACGCGGGCGCAGAATGTGCATCCAGTCGTCCAGAACGCCCTGCACCTCAAAGGCACAGCCCTCGGCACGGGCGTGCTCCAGCATTCGCTGGTTGCCGTCATAGCGGGAAAGTTTGCCTGCGTCCAGCAACTGCCACTCCTCGCTGCCAAAGGTCAGGTCGTAAACTTTCTCTTCCATTTCGGCGTTGCACAGCCGGTCTACAAGGTATGCCTTGGGGTCAAAATCCACCAGTACACCGCCGATATCAAAAATAATGCTTTTATACATAAATACTGCCTCGCTTGTATTGGATGTTTTCCAGATATTTTCCATAGTATACCACAACCGGGCGGGTGCTTTCCACCCCTTTGGCATAGAAAATGCCGCCCCGGCGTATGCTGTGACAGAAAGGGGAGAGCGCCATGACGATCCGGGAACTTTGTGAGAAGGAGGTCGTTCAGCTGGAGCAGGGGATGTGCCTTGGCCGCGCGGACGATCTGGAGCTTGACCCCGCAACGGCGCAGCTGCAAAGCTTGATTTTGCTGGGCAGACCGCGGCTTTTTGGCCTGCTGGGCCGGGACGAGAGCCTGACCATCCCGTGGCAGGAGATCGAGACCATCGGCACAGACGCAATTCTGGTGCATACTGCTGTGCCAAAAGCACCGGCAGCACCTCACGGCTTCTGGCAGCAGCTGCGGGCAAAGCTTGGTCTGTGAAAAATAGGGGAATATTTTGAAAAATAAAACTGTAATTTTTGTAAAATCATGAATGGACATTTTCGGCGAAATGACTATAATAGGCACGAAAGGCTTGTGCAAATAGCAAAGCCACTTTGGAAATAGGGTTCGGGACGTGGAAAGGGGATATCGACTATGAAAACATCCAAACCGCTGTTGACCCTGCGGATGCTCTTCCCGGCGGCAGCTTCCTTTATTGTGCTGCTGCTGGGTGAGTGGATCGCGCGCGGGTCACTGACCGCTGATACCTTTATCAGCTTTATTTTCCCCCATTTCGGGGCGTATCTGCTGGCATGGCTGCTGCTGTTTCTGGTGTGGGAGCTGCTGGACTGGGTGCTACGCATCCCGCCGCTTGCTACGCTGGGCATGGCCGTTTTGGGCTGTGCGCCCTGCGCAGTAAACTTCTATACCATGCAGCTGCGGGGTGAGCCCTTTCTGCCGTGGGACCTGATGCAGGTGTCCGAAGCCGCCGGTGTGGCCTCTGCTGCCGGGCTCAAGCTGCAGACCAGCATGGTGGTCTCCATTGTGCTGGTGCTGGCACTGACGGTGGCAAGCTTCTTTGTTTACCGCGGGCGGCTGCGCCAGCGCTGGCTGCCAAGGCTTGCGGGCACCGGTGCCTCGGCAGCGGCGCTGTGTCTGCTGATCTTCGGCGTTTATTTACAGCCTGCAGTCACGCAGGTTTTGGGCATCACGCCGGATGCGTGGATGCAGGACCGCTACTACCGTTACTACGGTGTGCTTACCGGTTTTATGACCAACCTCACCAATTTGGAGATCGCCAAGCCCGAGGGCTACTCGGAGCAGGCAGTGGACGATATTCTGGATAACGTGGCCGAGAGTGAGAAATTCTCCACCGGCCCCATGTATGCAGGCAGCTATGCCGCCACTACCCCCCCAAGGAGGAGCAGGCAAAGCAGCCTACCATTATTTATGTAATGGATGAATCCTACTGGGATGTTTCGGAGCTGGAGCAGTGCGGCATTACCTTTGATACCGATGTATCGCAGAACCTTCACGCTCTGCAGCAGACCAGCGCTTACGGCAGGGCGTACAGCCCCAGCTTTGGCGGCGGCACCTGCGATGTGGAGTTTGAAGCCCTGACCGGCTACTCGGTGTCCTTTCTGCCCAGCGGCAGCAAGCCCTACCAGCAGCATGTGACCAAGCCCATGTTCGCGCTGCCCAATTACCTCAAGCTCAAGGGCTACCAGACCGCAGCCGTGCACTGCTTCTGGGCAAAATACTGGAGCCGCGACAAGGCTTACCCCAACCTCGGCTTTGACGATTTTATCAGCCTTGAGGATATGCACGGTGTGACCAAGGTGCGCAAGCACTACTGGACCAGCGGCCTTGTCACCGATGACTCCATGGCCGACCAGATCATTCAGCAGTACGAAAAGATGAGCACTTCCTCTGATAAGCCCATCTTCCTGCACGCGGTCACCATGCAGAACCATACCAATTATAACAAGGACAACTACCCGGACGACGAGCGGGTAAACGTGGTATCTCACCCGGCGGGCCTCAAGCCCAGCACCGTGGGCGCACTGGAAGATTTTGCTACCGGCATCCGGGATGCCGATGCCATGCTGGGCAAGCTGACCCAATACTTCTCGCAGGTGGACGAGCCGGTCATTCTGGTGTTCTGGGGCGACCACTATAACCCCATTGATTCCAATTACGATGTCTACACCACTACCGGCTACGCCAGCGGCTCCAGCGCAGACCCCCGCCTGCACCAGACCACGCTGCTGATGTGGTCCAATTACAGCCAGCAGCAGGTGGACTTTGGCACCATTGCCGCTTACGATATCTCGCCGGTGATGATGGAACTGTTCGGGCTGGAGCAGCCGCTGTACTTCCAGTTCCTCAACCGGCAGCTGCGGGTCGCCAGCCGCAGCTGCACCCGCGGCACCACCATGAATCTGGACGGCACCACCACGCAGGAGCCCACGGAGTTCCAGCAGCGCTGGACAAACGAGCACTGGATGCTGCAATACGACCTGATGTTCGGCAAGGGATACGCCCTCAACCGTATGGGTGTTGCAGGTTTGAGCGGGATGAATACGGGCAAATAAGAGAAAAAAAAGTAAGCATTTCTTTATACAAAACAGAGAAAACCACTTGCAACCGCATTCTTTTTGTGCTATTATAACAAAGCATTACACACGCATCACTATGCCCTTTTGTGCCCTTTTGGGTTGAGGGCAGTCCGCCGGTACCCGATGTACCGTGCAGATCACGGTGTGCGGAGGCAAAACAATATCTGGAGGTATTTTTACTATGGCAGTCGTTTCTATGAAGCAGCTTCTCGAGGCAGGTGTGCACTTCGGTCACCAGACCCGCCGCTGGAACCCCAAGATGACGAAGTACATCTTCACCGAGCGCAACGGTATCTATATCATTGACCTGCAGAAGACCGTGAAGAAGCTGGACGAGGCTTACAACTATGTGAAGGAAGTTGCAGCTGAGGGCGGCGACATCCTGTTCGTTGGCACCAAGAAGCAGGCTCAGGAGTCCATCCGTGACGAGGCTCTGCGCTGCGGCATGCACTACGTCAACGCTCGTTGGCTGGGCGGTATGCTGACCAACTTCCGCACCATCCGTAAGCGTATCGACCGTATGGATCAGCTGGCTAAGATGAAGGAGAACGGCACCTTCGAGCTGCTGCCCAAGAAGGAAGTAGCTAAGCTGGAGCTGGAGATGGAGAAGCTGGACAAGTACCTGGGCGGTGTCAAGAACATGAAGACCCTGCCGAAGGCTATGTTCATCGTTGATCCTCACAAGGAGCGCATCGCTGTTGCTGAGGCCCGCAAGCTGAACATCCCCATCGTTGCTATTGTTGATACCAACTGCAACCCCGACGAGATCGATTACGTGATCCCCGGCAACGACGACGCTATCCGCGCTGTCAAGCTGATCGCTGGCGCTATGGCTGACGCTGTGCTGGAAGGCAAGCAGGGCAACCAGGAGGCCGCTCCCGCTGAGGACGCAGCAAACGCCTGATTTCCCATTCCGCAACCAATCAAATAACGTGTAAGGGAGAATACAAAAATGGCTATTTCTGCAAAGGACGTTATGGAACTGCGCAAGCAGACCGACTGCGGCATGATGGAGTGCAAGAAGGCTCTGACTGAGGCTGACGGCAACTTCGAGAAGGCAATCGAGATCCTGCGCGAGCGTGGTCTGGCTACCGCTGCCGCCAAGAAGGCAAGCCGCGTTGCTGCCGAGGGTATGGTCTACGCTGACTACTGCCCCGCCTGCAAGGTCGGTGTTGTCATCGAGGTCAACGCTGAGACCGACTTCGTTGCCAAGAACGACAAGTTCGTTGACTTCGTCAAGGAGGCCACCAAGGTCATCATGAAGCAGAACCCCGCTGATGTCGAGGCTCTGATGGCTTGCAAGACCGAGGCTGGCGAGACCGTTGACGAGGCTCTGAAGAACCTGATCCTGGTCATCAAGGAGAACATCAAGATCCGCCGCTTTGCCCGTTACGAGGGCGTTTGCTCTGCTTACGTCCACGGCGGCGGCACCCACGGCATCCTGGTCAACTTCGAGACCACCAACGACATCGACAGCAAGGACGAGTTCACTGCTTACGGCAAGGACATCGCCATGCAGGTCGCAGCTGCTAACCCCAGCTACGTCGATGAGGCTTCTGTCCCCGCTGAGGTCGTTGCCAAGGAGAAGGAGATCATGCTGGCTCAGATGGCTGGCGATCCCAAGAACGCCAACAAGCCTGATGCTGTGAAGCAGAAGATGATCCAGGGCAAGATCAAGAAGTTCTTCAAGGAGAACTGCCTGGTCGATCAGGAGTTCGTCAAGGACGGCGATCTGTCTGTTGCTCAGTACACCGCTAAGGTCGCTAAGGATCTGGGCGGCGAGATCAAGATCGTCAAGTTCACCCGTTTCGTGAAGGGCGAGGGCCTGGAGAAGCGTGCTGACGACTTCGCATCTGAAGTTGCAAGCATGGTGAAGTAATTTAAACTTCCAAAGACAAAAGGGGAGCCGCAGTACCTGTAACAGGGGTCTGCGGCTCCTTTTTTATGTTTATGAAAATACAAATACCGGGCAGCCCGCAGCCTGCCCGGTATTACTGCCCGGTATATAAATCTTCTTACGCTTCGTCCAAAACCTCTTCGGGATCCTCAATAGCATCCTCGATGGTTTCCTCCACCTCCATCGCTTCTTCAGCGTCCGGGGCGGCAAGCAACTCCTGAATCTGATCCCGCAGCCAGAGCAGACGGTTGTCCAGTGCCTTGTCCCGTGCCAGCAGCGGCGCAATGATCTCGGGCTTGTCAGTGATCAGGTCATCCACACCCAGCTGCAGCAGCTTTTCCGCATCCTGCTGGCGGTTGATGGTCCATGCAGAGATGGTCTTACCCCGCAGATGGATCTGCTGCACCATACCGGCGGTGATAAAGGTGGATTCCACACTGAAAAAGTCTGCGGCAGGCAGGTCGTAGTAGGTGCCAACGCCCAGCGCCAGAATATACCCTGTGGTAATGTCCGGGTCCAGCTCCTTTACCTTGCACAGGGTCTCGTAGCTTTGAGAGGTGACCACGCAGTCCGCGCCGTAGTCGTATGCGTGGATCAGCCGCACCGTTTCGGCCTCCAATGTCGGCGTAAAGGTGCTGGGCTTGATCTCAATGTTCAGCTCAGCCTTGCCCTTGCACAGCGCCAGAACTTCTTCCAGCGTGGGAATATAAGAGCCTGTGAACTGCCGATGGAACCAGCGCCCGGCATCCAGCTGCTGCACCTGCACATAGGGCAGGTCGTAGATGTTGGCGTTGCAGCCGGTGCACCGGCGCAGGCTGGTGTCGTGGGTCACCACGGCTACGCCGTCGGCGGTCATCTGCACATCCAGCTCAATGCGGGGGCAGCCATCTTCCAGCGCGGCCTCGAAGGCGACCATGGTATTTTCTGGAGCACGGGAAGAATAGCCCCGGTGGTAGGTGATCACCGGGTCAGAAAGACCCAGCACGCTTTGCAGCGGCTGCGTTTGCGGGAACAGCAGATACACCGCTGCTACGCCGCAGGTGACCAGTGCGGCGCAGGCCATCATCCCGGCCAACACCGTCTGTTCGCGGTGCGGAGCAGGGGATGCACTGCAAATGGTCGGCTGCGCTGCATCGGACTGTCTGGTCACTTCATACAGTGCCTCTGTAAGGGTGCTTTGCGCCGCCGTCATGGCGCAGTCCATGAGCAGACAAAGGAATGGCAGTTCGATCAGCAGTGCCGCGCGAGAAAGCGCCAGCAGGGCAGCAGTGCTGGCAAAGCCGACACCAAGAATGACACAATAGAACAGTAAAGCCCCGCACAGAAGCATCAGCCCGGTGCGCACGGCAGCGGTCAGCATCCAGCGCAGTGACAGCGCAAACAGCTGCCCGGCGCGGCCGCGCAAAACCCGCAGGCTCTCCTCAAATGCACAGCCAAAGCTTTTACGCTCCAGCAGAAATTTTGGCAGCACCACAAGCCCGTCCAACAGCAGTGCCAGCACAAAAAGCACCGCCAATGCAAACAGCAAGCGGTTGGCAGCGCGCGCCTTCAGCAGCCCCCCCAGAGATATTCCGGCACGGCAAACTGGGTCAGATGATTCGCGGCAAGAAAAAAAAAGTTCGTCAGCGGGATCAGGGCAGCGCCATACAGCAGCAGTGGAAGATTCTGCGGCAGAAACACCCGCACAAGGCTGCAAAAGGCATTCCGGAACACCGCACCCACCCGCAGCGGTTCACCGTGCCGCACCCGCGTCAATAGCTGCAGCATCGCGGCAACCTCGTATAGGCTCCAAAAGGCTGCCAGCACCGCCAGCACGACGATGCACCCGATGATGGCAGGGGAGGCAAAGATGCGGGATGCAGTTTTGTTGTTGAGGTAGCGGATGGGCGCGAACCGCAGCGTCAGCGCCCAGATCAGCTGCAGCGCTGGTACGAACAAGAAGTTTGTCAGCACCTTATAAAACAACAGAAAAAGCAGAAACACCCGCCCCTTTGACGAAAGCAGGGAACGAGCGGCAGCGTGCAGAGAACGGTAGGTCTGCTCCTGCTGCTGGAACTTTACGGAAATTTGTTTCAAGATAGCTTCAACCTCTTTTGCATATTTGCCGGGCTTTTCGTGTGCGCTATATAGGTACAGTTTGGCAGATTGCCCGGAAATATATGATTTTTTAATATAGTGTAACATAAATGCAACGGAAAGAAAACGCAGCAGACGGGTGCAGTTTTGCCAAAAAAACCGGGAAAATTTCTACATCCACAAAATGGTCGTGTGATAGCATTTGTCCAGATAAAACGTGCAAAACGATGAATCGTTAAAAATTTGAGTATCTATAAGTGACGGATGTTGAATCGCATGGAATTTTATAGAATCCCTTGCATTTTTTTGCCAGCTTCTGTATAATGAATATAATTTTGAAAGCTCACACAGACAACCAGGAGGTCTAATTATGGCTTCAAAGATCAATAAGGGAGAAATCCTCGCCAAGTTCTTCGATGACGGGGAGTACACTGCGCTGTTTGCTGATGGTGCAGTGAGCGCTGCCTGCGGCTATGCTGCAGGTCAGCAGGCTTACGCCGTTTATCAGAATGGCGAGGCTGTCACCGTAAAGGATGTTGAAAAGAACATCAAGGTTCTGGAAATGGCTGCACAGACCGGCTGCCCGGTGGTCACCTTCTACAACTCTGTTGGCGCAAAGCTGGCTGAGGGTCTGGACGTGCTGACCGCCAGCGCAAAGCTGAATGCGCAGATCGCAAAGGTTTCCGGTGTTGTTCCGCAGGTGGCCGTTGTTCTGGGTGTCTGCGGCGGCACCAGCGCACTGAGCGCTGCCAATGCTGATGTGTGCGTCATGGCTGAGGATGCAGAGCTGTTCTTCACCGCTCCGTTCACCTCCGCTGCCAAGGGCGATAAGGTCGCCGACGCAGGCAGCGCCGCTGCTGCCGCAAAGGCAGGCGTGGCTTCCATCGTGGCTGCCGATGCCGCAGAGGCTGCTGAAAAGGCTGCTCACATCGTGGGTCTGCTGCCCGCCAACAACCTGACCGGCCCGGCAATTTTCGAGTTCGAGCAGCCCACCGCTGTTCTGGCTGCCGGTGCAGAGCCTGCCAAGGCTGCTGCTGCCGTGGTCGATAAGGACAGCGCCGTGGAGTTGTACGCAGGCTTTGGCAAGTCTGTCTACACCGCATTTGCAACCATCGGCGGCAACGCCGTGGGCGTTGTGGCCACCGGCAAGCCCCTGTGCCACAACTGCGTGGCCAAGGCTTCCCGCTTTGTGCGCCTGTGCGATGCCTTCAGCGTGCCTGTGGTCACCATCGTGGACACCGAGGGCTTTGTGCCCAGCGTTACCGATGACGTGGCTGGCGGTATCCGTGAGGCTGCCCGTCTGGCTGCTACCTATGCCGACGCTACCACCGCCAAGGTGGCTGTGCTGGCTGGCAAGGCCGTGGGCCCTGTGTACACCGCTCTGGCTGCTGCCGACCTGCGCATCGCTGTGACCGGCTGCACCGTCAGCGCACTGGAGCCCAGCGCCGCTGTCAGCGTCCTGTACAAGGACGAGATCGATGCTTCCGACAACATCATTGCCGCCACCAACGCTAAGACTGCTGCCTACACCGCTGAGGTGTGCAGCGCTGCCAGCGCAGTGGCCGCCGGTGCTGCCGATATGAGCTGTGATGCCGCTAATGTGCGTGCCAGCGTTGTGGCTGCACTGGAGCTGCTGAGCACCAAGCGCGCTGCCCGCCTGCCCAAGAAGCATGGCAATATGGCCCTGTAAGCGTCCGAATGTAAGTTAATTGAGTTCGATTTTGAATTGGAGGATCCTTCCATGAAGTACTACAATATTACTGTCAATGGTGTTGCTTACAGCGTTTCCGTTGAGGAAACTGCCGCAGGCGCTGCTCCTGTTGCCGCTGCTCCCGCAGCACCCGTCGCACCCAAGGCCGCTCCCGCTCCTGCAGCTGCTCCTAAGGCAGCCGGTGCTGTTGCCGTCAAGGCTCCCATGCCCGGCAACATTCTGGATGTCAAGGTCGCTGCCGGTGCTTCCGTCAAGGCCGGCGACGTGCTGTGCATCCTGGAAGCCATGAAGATGGAGAACGAGATCGTTGCGCCGCAGGACGGCACCGTGGCTTCCATCAACGTCAACAAGGGCGACACCGTCAACTCCGGTGACGTTCTGGTTTCCATGAACTAAGGAAGAGGTGACAACCATGGCCAAAAAAGCCGATCAAGGTTACGGAGGTCGTCCTGCGCGATGCGCACCAGTCTCTGCTGGCTACCCGCATGACGATGGACGAGATGCGTCCCATCCTGCCCGAAATGGATAAGATCAACTACTTCTCTGTCGAGTGCTGGGGCGGCGCGACGTTTGACTCCTGCATCCGTTTCCTGGACGAGGACCCGTGGGACCGCCTGCGTATCCTGCGCAAGGAGATGCCCAACACCAAGCTGCAGATGCTGTTCCGCGGCCAGAACATGCTGGGCTACCGCCCCTACGCCGACGATGCCGTTGAGTACTTTGTGCAGAAGTCTGTTGCAAACGGCATCGACGTGATCCGTATTTTCGACGCACTGAACGATCCGCGCAACCTGCAGACCGCCATCAAGGCCGCCAACAAAGAAGGCGCACATGTGCAGGGCTGCATCAGCTATACGCTGAGTCCCGTGCACAACAACGAGTATTTCGCCAAGTACGCCAAGACCCTGGAGGAGATGGGCGCGCACAGCATCTGCATCAAGGATATGGCCGGCCTGCTGACCCCCTATACCTGCTATGATCTGGTCAAGAAGCTGAAGGAGACCGTCAGCATCCCCGTGGACATCCACAGCCACTACACCTCCGGCCTTGCTTCCATGTCCATCCTGAAGGGCATTGAGGCGGGCGCGGACATTATAGATACGGCCATCAGCCCGCTGTCGCTGGGCACCAGCCACATGCCCACCGAGAGCCTTGTGGCTGCGCTTCAGGGTACCGATTACGACACCGGCCTGGATCTGAAGCAGCTGAACGTTGTCCGCGCTTACTTTGCAAAGCTGCGCGAGAAGTACATCGCCAACGGCCAGATCAACCCCAAGATGCTGGGCGTGGACGCCAATACGCTGCTGTATCAGGTGCCCGGCGGCATGCTGTCCAACCTGCTCAAGCAGCTGAAGGACGCAGGCAAGGAGGATAAGCTGGACGAAGTGCTGGCTGAGATCCCCCGCGTTCGTGAGGACGCCGGCTATCCGCCGCTCGTTACCCCGACGAGCCAGATCGTCGGCACCCAGGCGGTGTTCAACGTCATTCTGGGCGAGCGTTACAAGATGGTAACGAAGGAGTTCAAAGGCCTTGTTCACGGCGACTACGGCAAGACGCCTGCTCCCATCAGCCCCGAGTTCACCAAGAAGATCCTGGGCGACGAGCAGCCCATCACCTGCCGCTTTGCTGACACTCTGGCTCCCGAGATGGACAAGCTGAAGGCTGAGGCCGCCAAGTGGGCAACGCAGGAAGAGGACGTGCTGACCTACGCAATGTTCCCGCAGGTCGCTCCCAAGTTCTTCGATAAGCGCAATGCCAAAAAGCAGGGCGTGGACGGCGATCATGTGGACTACACCAACCAGTCTCATCCTGTCTGATAAATAAATCCCTTTCAAGGCTGCTGCACAAAATGCTGTGCGGTAGCCCTTTTTGTGCAGTCGGCAAAGGTGCAGGGCGCACTCTGTCGCGTAATACCGGAAAAACTTCTGCTTACACATTGACTTGCCGCCCAATACCTTTTATAATGTTTGGTATAGCCGTACAATACAACAAATGATGTGGAGGAAAATGCTATGCGAAGCATCCCGGAGCAGCGCATTGCTGAGTTTCAGGAGCAGGACTATCAACTGTATTTTGGCATTTCAAAGCTGGAATTTGACCGGATGCTCAAGGCTCTGCATGAGGCTTACCGTCAGGAGCACAAGCGCAAGACCCGTTTTACCAAGATCTCCATGATGGATAAACTCATCCTGACCTTGATCTATCGCTACGAGTACCGCACGATGGAAAGCATTGCCAAGGAATACGAGGTTTCTCTGGATACCATTGCCGACAACATCCATTGGGTGGAGCGCACGCTGCTCAATGCAGATATCCTGCAAACCAGTGTGACCTGCGTTTATAAGACGAACTGATGTTATGACCCTGCGTGAAAACGCGGGGTTATATTTTTTACAAGGGGAAAGCTTCTGGAAAAGCGGTAACTGCCGCAGCCATGTTGTTTTGGCTGCGCAGCAGTAAAAATGAAAACTGTGTTTTTTGCACGGATGCAGTCTGCACCTTGAATTTTTCAGAAAAGAATAGTAAAATGATGCTATATGTATCGTAACATGGGCTTGTGTGCCCAAAGCGGATACCTATACAGAAAAAACGAAGTTAAACCGCAAAAGAATAGGAGCTAGTATGATCTTAAGCATGACCGGTTTCGGCAGGGGGACTGCCGTGCTCAATGGCCGCGAGATCACTGTGGAACTGCGCAGCGTCAACTCCCGGTATTTTGAGTATTCTTCCCGGATGCCCCGCACCTGCAGCTATCTGGACAGCCGCCTGAAAAAGCAGCTGAACGAGCGGGTGACCCGCGGCAAGGTAGAGCTTAGCATGACCGTCCAGAACGTGGACGCAGCGGATACCGTGGTCGCCGTCAACATGGAGCTTGCCCGCAGCTATCAGCAGGCCATGCGGGACCTGTCCGTCCGAGCGCTGGGGGTCAAAAATGATGTGTCCACCGCCGTTCTGACCCGCTTCCCGGATGTGCTCACCACCCGCCACGCTGATGTGGATGAGGAACAGCTTTGGGAAGATGTCTCCGCTGTTACCGCCCAGGCACTGGATCGTTTTGTGGAGATGCGCGCCGCTGAGGGCGCCAAGATGAAGGCAGACGTGGAAAGCCGTCTTGTGTTTCTGGAACAGTGCGTTGGCAAAGTGGAGACCCTGAGCGCCGGCCGGGTGGAGAACTACACCAACCGCCTGTACGAGAAACTCAAGGTCATCCTGCAGGATCGCGACATCGATGATGCCCGCGTGCTGACCGAGGCCGCCATCTTTGGCGATAAGACCGCTGTGGATGAGGAGACCGTCCGCCTGCGCAGCCACATCGCCCAGTACCGCTCCATTCTCGAGCTGGACGAGCCGGTGGGCCGCAAGCTGGATTTCCTGACCCAGGAGCTGAACCGTGAGACCAATACCATTGGTTCCAAGTGTCAGGATCTGGATATCACCCGCATCGTGGTGGATATGAAGGCGGAGATCGAGAAGATCCGCGAGCAGATCCAGAATCTGGAATAATATGTTGTGGAGGAGCCTATGAAACTGATCAACATCGGCTTTGGCAATCTGGTCAGCGCGGGCCGGGTGGTGGCTGTGGTCAGCCCCGATTCTGCCCCGGTCAAGCGTCTGGTCAAGGAAGCGCGGGAGCGCGGAATGCTGATCGACGCCTCTTACGGCCGCAGCACCCGCGCCGTGCTTATCATGGACTCCGATCATGTTGTGCTTTCAGCCCTTCAGCCCGAAACGGTGGCCAGCCGTGCCGCCGGGCAGGAGGGTAGAGCATCAATGGAGGAAGAAACATCTCATGGCGAATGATAAATTTCTGTTTGTAGTTTCCGGTGCAGCCGGTACTGGTAAGGACAGCGTGGTCAAGGCACTGCGCGAGGCACACCCCGAGATCGAAAAAGACTGTCTCTGCCACCACACGCGCCCGCGCCCCGGCGAGCAGGAGGGTGTGGACTACTACTACCGCACCCGCGAGCAGTTCCAGCAACTGCTGGAAAACGATCAGGTGGTGGAGCACAACTTCTATAACGGCAACTACTACGGCACCCTGAAGTCTGAGGTGGAAAAGCGGCTGGAGGCTGGTAAGGTGGTCGTTCTGGTCATCGATGTGCATGGCGCAGCGAACATCCGCCGGATGTTCCCGGGCGCTACCACCGTGTTCCTGCTGCCGCCCTCTGTGGAGGAGCTGGAGCATCGCCTGCGCGGCCGCGGCACCGAGACTGAGGAAAGCATTCAGGAGCGTCTCGCCACCGCCCGGCAGGAGCTGGCCGAGCAGGATAAGTTTACCGTAAAGCTGGTCAACAACCAGATCGAGCCCTGCGCTGCAGAGCTTTATCAGGTCATCTGTCAGCGCGCCGGGCTGCAGGGCTGAAAAAATCAAGCGTTGAAGGAGCTGGACGAATGCCCAAAACGGTAGGCGTTGCCGTCAGCAATGCGACCTTCCACTTTGATAAGCTTTATACCTATGCCGTCATGCCGGAGCACCAGAATGTGGTGCGTCTGGGCAGCATGGTACTGGTACCCTTCGGCAAGGGTAGCCGTGCCCGGATGGGCGTGGTTCTGGCCTGCGATGCCGAGCCGGAGCACTCCAAGCTGAAATATCTGTTCGACGTAGCCCCGGCATCCGCCTGCCTGACCCCGGAGCTGCTGCGGCTGGTGCATTTTTTGAAGGAGCGCACCTTCTGCACCTACTACGAAGCGGTCAAGGCGGTCATTCCGTATGGTGCACAGTACAAGCCCGCCGTGGCGGCAGACGGCATGACGCCGGTGCTGCAAAAGCAGCTCACCCGCCACACCGAAAATGCCTATAAGCTTGTGGGCACTCTGCCGCAAAAGCCAAAGCCTACGGCAAAACAGCTGGCGGCAGTGGCGCTGCTGAGCGGCGGCCCTCGCACCCTGAACGAGCTGGAAGACAAGGGCATCAGCCGTGCCGTGCTGGATAACCTGTGCGCCAAGGGCGTGCTGGAATGCAGCAAGGTGAATAAATCCATCGACCTGTATTCTTCCATCCCGCTGCGTAACGACCCCATCACCCTCACGGAGCAGCAGCAAACTGCTTACGACACGCTGCTGCCCAAGCTAGAAGATGCTGCGCCCCATTCGGCTCTGTTGTACGGCGTTACCGGCAGCGGAAAGACGCTGGTGTTTTTAAAGTTGATTTCCCGCTGTCTGGAACTTGGCCGTAAGGCGCTGGTGCTGGTGCCGGAGATCAGCCTGACCCCGCAGATGATCCTGCGGCTCAAAGGACAGTTCGGCCGCCGGGTGGCCGTGCAGCACTCTGCCCTCAACCACACCGAGCGCCTGCTCCAATGGCAGATGATCCAGGACGGCGGCGCGGATATCGTGGTGGGCACCCGCAGCGCGATCTTTTCCCCGCTGGAAAACATCGGCCTTGTCATCATTGATGAGGAGCAGGAGCACACCTACCGGTCCGAATCCGCGCCCCGCTACTCGGCCCACGAGGTGGCCCGGCAGCGCGCGGCGGAGAACGGGGCCCTGCTCCTGCTGGCCAGCGCCACCCCCAGCACCGAGAGCTTTCACGCTGCCCAGCATGGCCGCACCCAGCTGGTGCGCCTGACCAAGCGCTACGGCGGCAACCCGCTGCCCAAGGTCCAGATCGTGGATATGCGGGCCGAGCTTGCCTCCGGCAACCCCCGGGAGATCAGCCTTGCCATGGAGGATGCCATCCGCCGCAATCTGGAAGCGGAAAAGCAGACCATTCTTCTGCTCAACCGCCGGGGCTACCAGACCATTGCCCAGTGCGAGGACTGCCGCGAGGTGCTCAAGTGCCCCAAGTGCAGCGTGCCCATGGTGTACCACAAATCAGCGCATAAGGTGCTGTGCCACTACTGCGGCTCCCAGCAGGAGCCGCCGCCCACCCTTTGCCCGGCCTGCGGCGGCAAGCTGCAGTACCGGGGCTTTGGTACCCAGAAGGCCGAAGAGGAAGCTGGCAAAGCTCTTTCCGGAGGCGCGGGTGCTGCGCATGGATCAGGACTCTACCGCCGCCAAGGATGCCCACGAAAAGCTGCTTGCCAAATTTGCAGCGCATGAATACGACATCATGGTAGGCACCCAGATGGTGGCCAAGGGGCTGGATTTCGAGGATGTGACGCTGGTGGGTGTGCTGGGCATCGATTCACTCCTGTTCGCCCAGGGCTTCCGGGCTTATGAGACCGTGTTCAGCCTCGTCACGCAGGTGGTGGGCCGGAGCGGCCGGGCAAAAGACCCCGGCTTTGCCATCATCCAGACCACCGACCCGGACAACCCGGTGCTCAACCTTGCCGCCGCGCAGGATTACGACGCCTTCTTCGAGCAGGAGATCGCCTACCGGAAGCTTGGGTTGTATCCGCCCTTCTGCGGGCTCTGCGTTGTGGGCTTTGCCGGGGCAAAGGAGAACGAGGTGGCGCGTGCCGCTGCCCGTTTCTCGGCGCTTTTAGGGCAGCAGGCGGCCAAGCAGCCGGATCTGCCCCTGCGCATTCTGGGTCCTACGCCCGGCAGCATTGAAAAGATCAACGACACCTACCGCTATAAGCTTACCGTCAAGTGCCGCAACGACCGCCGTTTCCGCGACCTTGTGCGCAGCACGCTGGCACTGTATGAAAAAGAAAAACTGCCGTCTAAGGCATCGGTCGTGGTAGACCTGCACTCGGACGGAGACATCTGATAAAACTGGAGGTACCATTATGGCTATCCGTAACATTGTTAAAGAAGGCGACCCCATCCTGAACAAGGTCTGCCGCCCTGTGACCAATTTTGACGACCGTCTGGCCACCCTGCTGGACGATATGCGCGAGACTATGATCGCCGCCGACGGCGTAGGTCTGGCCGGTCCGCAGGTGGGCATGATGCGCCGCTTGTTCGTGGTGTGGGACACCACCGACGCCCCGGAGGAGATCCCCGAGGATTACGAGTACAAGTTCATTGATTTCGTCAACCCCGAGATCCTTGCTGTTTCTGAGGAGGAAGAGACGGCCTACGAGGGCTGCCTGTCCTTCCCGGGGCACAACGGCGCTGTGACCCGCCCCGTTGCCGTCAAGGTGCGTGCACAGGACCGCAATGGCAACTGGTTCGAGCTGGAGGCTGAGAACCTGCTGGGCCGCTGCATCCAGCACGAGAACGACCATCTGGACGGCATTACCATCATGGAGTCCAGCGAGTATTTCTACGAGGACACCGAGGAGGGCAAAAAGGCTGCCCGTGAAGCGAAAGGAAACAAGTAATGCGCATTCTGTTCATGGGAACCCCGGATATCGCCGCGGAGTGCCTGAAGGCCCTGTATGCCGCAGGTCACGAGATCTGCGGCGTGTACACCCGGCGGGATAAGCCGGTGGGCCGCAAGCAGGTGCTGACCGCGCCCCCGGTCAAGGAAGTTGCTCTGGCGCACGGCACCCCCGTGTTCCAGCCCCGCACCCTGCGGGACGGCAGCGAGGATGAAAACATCCGTGCGCTTGCCCCCGAGCTGATCGTGGTGGTGGCCTATGGCCGCATCCTGCCGAAGTCCGTGCTGGAAATGCCCCGCTATGGCTGCATCAATCTGCACGTTTCGCTGCTGCCGAAATATCGCGGCAGCGCCCCGGTGCAGTGGTCGGTGCTGAACGGTGACGCGGAGACCGGCGTTTCCATCATGCAGATGGACGAAGGGCTGGATACCGGCGATGTACTGTACTGTAAAAAATCGCCATTGACCCCGAGGAGACCAGCGGCGAATTGTTTGACCGCGTTACCGCTGTGGGCGCCGAAGCTCTGTGTGAAACGATTCCTCAGATCGCTGCCGGTACTCTGACGGCTGTGCCGCAAGACCACGAAAACGCCACCCTGGCCCCTATGCTGGACAAGGAGCTGGCAGAGTTCCGGCTGACCGATACTGCCACCCATATCCATAACTGGGTGCGCGGCATGAACCCTTGGCCGGGCGCGTGGTTCAGCACCTCCGGCGGCAAAAAGCTTAAGGTGATGTCATGCCGTGTGGCTACCGCTCATGGCGAAGCCCCCGGCACGGTGCTGGGCACAAAACCCCTGACCGTAGCCTGCAGCGAGGGTGCTATCCAGCTGCTGGAGGTCGTACCGGAGGGCAAAAAGCCCATGGACGGCACTGCCTTTGCAGCGGGTCGGCGCCTGAAAACGGGGGATAGCCTCTGATGGCCGCAAATCCGCGTGCGGCGGCAGTCGCCGCACTGGTACGGCAGGAGCAGGACGGTTTTTCCAATCTGGTGCTGGACGCAGAGCTCAAGCGCCAGAAGCTGGAAGGCCGGGATAAGGCTTTTGCAAGTGCCATTTTCTACACTGTGCTGGAGCATCGCGGCACGCTGGACTATATTCTGGAGCAGTTTCTGCCCAAGGGGCTGGCAAAGCTGGATGCCCCCGTGCGGGAGATTCTGCGCGCTGCACTGGCACAGGCACGCTATATGCAGGTGCCTGTCTCTGCTGCGGTGAACGAGGCGGTCAAGCTGACCCGCACCTTTAAAAAATCCAGCGCCTCCGGCCTTGTCAATGCCGTGCTGCGCAAGGCCTGCGGCTATGATCTGGACGCTGCCGTTTTTACGGGCGAGATCCAGCGCCTGATGGTGCTTGGCTCTGCCGGACTGGATGTGGCGAAATTTCTCCACAAAAATTACCCGGATGAAGCACTGGGCATCCTGACCTATCAGGCCGATGGCGGTTTGACCAGTCTGCGTGCAAACCCCCTCAAGGCCAGCGCTGCACAGCTGTGCGCGCTGCTTACAGAGCAGGGCGCAGCAGAGGTGCGGCAGGGTATTGTGCCCGGCAGCGTGCTGGCACGATTTGCCGGCAGTCCGGCAGACAACGAACTGTTCCGACAGGGCTACTACCATGTGGAGGGACAGGCCAGCCAGCTGGCAGCCCTTTGCGTGGGCGCAGCCCCCGGCGAGACGGTGCTGGACCTGTGCGCTGCCCCCGGCGGTAAGACCATTCTGCTGGCCGAGCAGATGCAGGGTACAGGAGAGCTGTACAGCTGCGATGCAGCAGAGAACCGTGTGGGGCTGATCCGCACCGCGGTAGACCGCATGGGCTTTACTGGGGTGCATACCCTTTGTAATGATGCCACCAAGCCGAACCCCGCACTGCCCATGGCAGACCGCATCCTGACGGATGTGCCTTGCAGCGGCTTGGGCATTCTGGCAAAAAAGCCAGATCTGCGCTATAAAAAGCTGGAAGCTGCCCGGCAGGCAGAACTGCTTGCCACACAGGCGGCAATTCTGGATACCGCTGCGGCGCTGCTCAAGGCGGGCGGACGGCTGGTCTATTCCACCTGCACCATCGACCCGGCAGAAAATCAGAAGCAGATCGCAGCCTTTTTACAGCGCCACCCGGAATTTGCGGTCTGCGCACCGGATGTACCGCTGCCCGCCGGAATGACGGCAGGGGAGTACGGTTGCCTTTCGGTGCCCACCCGTACCGGCATGGACGGCTTTTTCCTATGCGTGCTGCAAAAAGCCACCGGAACACAATAAGCACGACCTTTATGGGTCGTATCCTGTTATAGGAGAACAGAATGGAACAAAAACGCTGTATCTCTTCCCTGACGCTGGCCGAGCTGACCGCTGCACTGAAAGCCATGGGTCAGCCGGGCTTCCGGGCAAAGCAGATCTTCCACTGGGTGCACCAGAAGCTGGTCACCGAGTTTTCTGCCATGACCGACCAGCCCAAGACCCTGCTGGCAAAGCTGGAAGAAACTTTTTTATATCGCTGCACCGCAGATCGAGCGCCGTCAGGAGGCCAAGGACGGTACTGTGAAGTATCTGCTGCGGATGGCCGATGGCAACTGCATCGAGACCGTTGTCATGCGTTACCACTACGGCAATACTGTATGCGTGTCCACACAGGTGGGCTGCCGCATGGGCTGCCGCTTCTGCGCTTCCACGCAGGGCGGGCGTGTGCGCAACCTTGAAGCAGGCGAGATATGCTCGAGATCTACACCGCCCAGAAGGATATCGGCGAGCGCATCTCCCATATCGTGCTCATGGGCATTGGCGAACCGCTCGATAATTTTGACGAAGTGATGCGCTTTTTGGAGAATATCACCTCGCCCGAGGGCGTCAATATCGGCATGCGCAACATCAGCCTTTCAACCTGCGGCCTCGTGCCCAAGATCGACCAGCTGGCGGAGAAAAACTGCAGCTGACCCTTTCGGTCTCCCTGCACGCTCCCACCAACCAGATCCGCAGCAGTATGATGCCGGTCAACGATGCCTATCCCGTGGAAGTGCTGATGCAGGCCGTGCGCCGCTATCAGGAGACCACCGGCCGCCGCGTCAGCTTTGAGTATTCAATGGTGCGCGGTGTCAATGATTCCGATGCCTGCGCCAAACAGCTGGCGAACCTGATCCGGGGCATGGGTGCTCATGTGAACCTGATCCCCATCAACCCGGTGGACGGCAGCCCGTACTCGGCCACCGATGCAGCCAATGTGCGCCGGTTCCAGCAAAAGCTTGAAAGTCTTGGCGTAAACGCTACGGTGCGCCGCCGCCTTGGCAGTGAGATCAGTGCCGCCTGCGGCCAGTTGCGCCGCGACGAAATGAACGGCAAGGCATAAATAGAGGGAGAAACCTATGAAACTTGCAGGAAAAACGGATGTCGGCAGGGTCCGGCAGGATAATCAGGACGATTATCGCGCCGGGGAACTGCCCGGCGATGCAGCATGGGCGCTGGTATGCGATGGCATGGGCGGTGCACGCGGCGGGCGGGAAGCCTCGCAGTGTGCGTGCAGCGTCATCGAGCGCTGCTTTCAGGAGCAGTACAACCAGTGCATCCCCGGCGAAGAGGAGACCTTTCTGAAAAAGAGCCTGCTCAGCGCCAACCGCTTTGTGTTCCAGAAGGCCCTGCGTGAGGAATCGCTGGCGGGCATGGGCACCACGGCTGTGTGCGCACTGGTGCGCGGCGGCAAGGCCTATCTGAGCCACGCGGGCGATTCCCGCGCCTACCTGTACCGGGACGGTAAGCTGGCGCAGCTGACCCACGACCACTCCTATGTGCAGGAGCTGGTGGACTGCGGCACCATCACGCAGGAGCAGGCAGAGCATCACCCGCAGAAAAACATCATCACCAAGGCGCTGGGCGTGGATTACCGGCTGGAGCCGGAGTTCACCACCGTAGCGCTGCAGGCAGGGGATGTTCTGCTGCTGTGCACGGACGGCCTGACCAATGCCGTGCCCAGAGAACAGCTGGAGCAACTGCTGCGCAGCGGGTCTTTTTACGATCTGCCGGACGTTCTGATCCGTACTGCCAACGAAAACGGCGGCCCGGATAACATTACCGCCCTGCTGGTGGGAGTAGAGCCGATGGAGGTGCGCCATGGATAACCTGATCGGTAAAAGACTGGACGGTCTGTATGAGGTGCAGGAGCTGATCGGCTCCGGCGGCATGGCCAACGTGTATAAGGCGGTCATGCGGGGACAGAACGGCCCTGTGCCCGCCGGGACTGTGGTGGCCGTCAAGGTGCTGCGGCGGGAGTATATGCACGACCCGGATCTTGTGCGGCGGTTTAAAAACGAATCCAAGGCGATTTCGGTACTGGATCATCCCAATATCGTAAAGGTATACGATGTCTCGGTGAGCGACCATCTGCAGTATATCGTTATGGAATATGTGGACGGCATGACCCTGCGGGAGTACCTCAACGAGCGGGGCGGCAAGCTTTCCAGCCGGGAGACCGTGCACTTCATCTCCCAGATCCTCAAGGCGCTGGAGCATGCCCACGCCAACGGCGTCGTGCACCGGGACATCAAGCCCCAGAATATTATGCTGCTGGATAACGGCCAGCTGCGCATGATGGACTTCGGTATCGCCCGCATTTCCCGGGCAGATAACCAGATGCTGGCCGGCAAGGCAATGGGCAGCGTGCATTATATCAGCCCGGAGCAGGCCAAGGAGACGAGACCGACCGCACCAGCGACATCTACTCTGTGGGCGTCATGATGTACGAGATGCTTTCCGGACATCTGCCCTTTGATGCCGATGACGTGGTTGAGGTTGCCATCAAGCAGATCTCGGACGAGCCCCGCTCGCTGCACGAACTGGCACCGGAAGTGCCCTATGCGCTGGTGGAGATCACCGAAAAGGCTATGGCAAAGCTCCCCCAGAACCGCTACCCCTCGGCACGGGCGATGCTGGAAGCACTGGACACCTACGTGCACAACCCCTCCGTGATGTTCGAGTACCAGTATATTACAGAAGAAGCGCCCGAAAAGGTGGTGAAACGTACCATGAACCAGAACCGCGCGATCCGTCAGAACGAACAGCCCGCACCCCGCAAAAAAAAGGCAAGGGAAAACCGGGCAAAAAACGCCGCACTGTCTTTTTTGCCGGCCTTGTTCGGCATCACCATTGCCTTTGCACTGGCCTGCATGGCACTGTGCTGGATGATTCTGAACGACTCCTCCAACCTGATGAACAACAAGGCCGATGTCACCCTTGGAGACTATATCGGCATGACCAAGGATCAGGCCATGGCTACGGATCAGATCGCATCCGGCCAGATCTCCCCGGAGTGGGAAGAAGAGTACAACAGCAACTACGCGGCCGGTTATATCTATAAGCAGTCGCCGGTGTCCGGCCGCACCGTCCGCGAGGGCCAGAGCGTGACTTTGACCGTTAGTCTTGGCACCCAGTATGTCACCGTGCCGGACCTGACCAACTATGTGCAGGCCGATGCCGAACAGCAGCTCAAGGCACTGGGCGTTTCGGTGCTGGTCACGCAGGCTGTGGATACCTCGGTGGCCTCCGGCGCGGTCATCCGCACCGACCCTGCCGCCGGTACGCAGGTGGCGGCAGGCTCTACGGTCATCCTCTATATCAGCCGTCCGCAGGTGGCCACCACCACCAAGGTGCCCTCGCTTACCGGCATGAGCGTGGATGATGCCCGCACCCTGCTGGTGCAGAACCATCTGGGGCTTGGCAGCCAGAGTGAAGAATACAGCGACCAGCCCGCAGGTACGGTGCTCAGCCAGAACCCTGCGGCAGGTACTACCGCAAAACTGAACAGCCGCGTAAACGTTGTGGTCAGCGCGGGCGCTGCACCGGTACAGGAACCGGAGCAGCCGGGTGGCGATGGCACTACTTCCGGCACCACGGGCGAAGGTTCTACCGGCGGTGAGAGCACCGGCGGCAGCAGCGAGCCGAGCTCCAGCAGCAGCTCCACAGGCGGCGGTATTCTGGACTGGTGGTCCTCGCTGTTGGGCTGACGGAGGATATGCATGAACGGTTATATCGTAAAAGGCATTGGCGGCTTTTACTATGTAAAAACGCCGGATGGCATCGTGGAGTGCAAACCCCGCGGCATCTTCCGCAAACAGAAGATCACCCCCGTGGCAGGGGATGAGGTGACGCTGGAGACCGAGAATGGCGCAGCGGTCATTGCGCAGATCGCGCCCCGCAAAAATGTTTTTGTGCGCCCGCCGGTGGCAAATCTGGATGTGCTGTTTCTTGTGGCAAGCACCACCCAGCCTACCCCCAGTACGCTGGTTCTGGATAAGCTTTCGGCCATTGCGGTGGATAAGGGCGTGCAGCCGGTGGTGGTGTGCACCAAAAGCGACCTTGCCGAGGCGGATTTTCTGGCAAATGCCTATGCAAAGTCCACCCTGCCGTTTATCCGCATCGACTACGAAAGCGGTGCAGGTCTGGACGAAGTAAAGCAGTGGATCAACAGCAGATTGTGCGCTTTCTGCGGCAACTCCGGTGTGGGTAAATCCACCCTGTTGAACGCATTGCTGCCGGACGCCGCCCGCGAGACCAGCGCCATCAGCCAGAAGTTGGGACGCGGCCGCCACACCACCCGTGAGGTGACCATCTTTGAAGCCTTTGGGGGCCGCATTGCGGATACCCCCGGCTTTGCCAGCCTGGAAGCCAACCGCGCCGGGTTCATCCCCAAGGAGAATCTGGAGCACGCCTTCCCGGAGTTCGGGCCTTATCTGGGCCAGTGCCAGTTCACCGGCTGCTCCCACCGCAGCGAAAAAAGGCTGTGCCGTGCGCGACGCACTGGCAGAGGGCAAACTTTCCCAGACCCGGTACGACAGCTACTGCGCCATGTACGACGAGGTAAAGGATGTCAAGGACTGGCAGCGCCCGAAAGTGTAATACGGAAGGAAGAATGAGATGTCCCGTTGTGTGATCCTTTCCGCCTGCCCGGTGCAGCCGGAACTCAAACGCCTGTTGCGCAGTGATGATTTTATCATTGCCTGCGATGCGGGCTACCGCAACTGCGAACGGCTGGGCTGCAAGCCGGATATCATTGTAGGCGATTTTGATTCCGCTCCCTGTCCGCAGCAGAATGCGGACGATATCGTCGTTTTACCCCACGTCAAGGACGACACCGATACCGAGTATGCCGCAAAGCTCGCGGCGCAAAAGGGCTTTGACGAGGTGCTTTTGCTGGGCGCACTGGGCGGCAAGCGGGTGGAGCACACCCTTGCAAACCTGTGCACCGGCCTTGGGCTGGAGCAGCGCGGCATCCGCGCTGCCTTGCAGGACGAGCGCTCCCGCATCACCTTTGTGCTGCCGGGCGAGAGCCGCCGCTATCCCAAGGAGGAGTTCTTCTACTTCTCCGCCTTCCCCATGGAGGGACGCGCCGAGGGCGTGTATGAAAAAGAAGCTCCTTCTATGAGTTAGAGGATGCCGTGCTCACAGCAGGCTATCCGCTGGGCGTGAGCAACGAATATGCCGAAGGATCGGACTGCATCACCATCAGCACACGGCAGGGCGCGCTTGTGGTGGTGGAGACCATCGCAGATTAAACCTCTTCCCGGAACATTTTTGCCCGTCAGACGCTATAATGGGGTAAACATGAGCGAAAGGCGGGGTGGAGATGCAGGTAGTGGTCATTCGCAGCCCGAAAGCGCTGTGCGGCATTCTGCGCAAGCTGTTCGGCATCCGCAAAGAGAACTGAATCCAAAAAAGGCCGGTGTGTGGCAAAGCTGCTGCACACCGGCCTTTTACTGCCGGCATACCGTCGCCTGCTGCCGCATACACTCTTACGGAAACGGACAGGGAAAGGAGCACACTGCACATGGAACTGAAGATATTCCGGGACACGCTGCCGCAAGGCGGGGCAGGCTGTACCGTAAAAGCAGAACTTCCGCTGGAGACCGATATCCGCATCTCGGATGACCTGCCGCCGGTGGGTAAGCTGGTCAAGTGCTTTGTCCGCCCGGTTGTTCTGCAGCGGCAGTTGCAACCGGGCAGACTTACCTTAGAGGGCTATCTGCGCTGCACGGTGTTTTACCAGAGCGAAGCAGAAAAAGACCTGTGCCAGACCGAGCAAAAGCTGCCCTTCACCCGGCAGCTGGAACTGCCGGAGCTTACCTTTACGGCATGGACAGCCGTGGTGGAAGGGCAGACGGAGTACCTCAACACCCGCGCGGCAGACCCGCGTCGTATCGAGGTGCGGGGCGCCTATGGGCTGGTGGTCACGGTGCATACCCAGTGCAAGACCGAGGTAATCACCGCACTGGCAGATGGCGGCATCGAGCAGCAGCTGCGTACACTGCAAGGCGTGCGCAGTGTAGCTGTGCTGGATAAGCTGGTGACCTTGGAGGGCGAGCTGGTCTTTGCAAAGCCCCCAGCGGCTGTACTGGATATTACCGGAAACGCCTGTGTGGCAGAGGTAAAAAGCTGCTTGCCGGTAAAGCTGTGGTCAAGGGGGAACTGCGGGTGCAGTGTGCATGGCGGGCAGAAGGGGACACTGCCCTGCAAAGTCAGGCGGCGGCACTGCCCTTCCAGCAGGTAATAGATTTAGAGGGCATCACCGAGGACTGCCACTGCCTGTGTGTGGCAGAGCCGGTGGGCTTTACCCTGTCGCAGGCAGAAAGCGCCGCCGCCCAGCTGACGGCAAATGTCATGCTACACCTGCGGGCATGGCGCAGCTATCAGCTGCAGGTGGCAGTGGATGCTTTTTCCACCCGGTTTGAAACGGAACTCACACCGCAGCCACTCGTCACAGAGCAGTTGCTCTGCACCCTGAACGATACCGCCACCGCCACAGGCTCCGGACCTCTTCCGGATGCAGGGGCGCAGCTGCGGGCCTGTTTTGTGCACTACGGCCCCCAGCAGATCGTCCAAAAAGGGGAGGGCTGGGTGCTTGCCGCCAAAGCAGTGGTAACAGCCCTTGCAGAGAACACCCTCGGCGAGCTGGAAAGCTACGAAAAAACTTTGGAGGTCGCTGTCCCGCTGCCCATCACGCCGCCGGAGGGAACAGCGCTTGTGTCGGAATGCTGGCTGAGCACTGAGAACGTGCAATGTACCTGTGCGGGCGGCACACTGGAAGCTACGATTACAGTCCGGGCAGAGGGCACGATTTTAGGCTGCACCACCAGCCCGGTCATCGGCAGTATCACCCTTGGCGACCCGCTGCCCGATACCGACCCCGAGATCGCCTTGCGTATCTACTACGCACAGGCCGGAGGGAGGAGGTGTTCAGTGGCCCGGCGGTTCCATGTAGCCCCGGCGCAGATCCTTGCGGCAAACCAGCTGGAAGAGGAACTTGCCTGTCTGCCGCAGGCACAGCGGTTGCTGATCCCGGTCACCTGAGCTGCAAACTTAACTGTACCCCTTTCCCGGATGGCACAAGCTGCCGCACCGGGGAGGGGCTTTTTTGTTCGTACTGCGTAGAAAACACAACGCAAAGAATTACTGATTAAGCCGGCAAAGGAAATTGAAAAACAGAACGAATCAACGTTATAAAATATAATGAGTATACGTTTAGTATCTTGCGCTAGTGATTAAAAATCAACATTTGATGTGTACTGATATCGATTTCAACGTACGAGAGCACTTTAAAAATACGATTTGTATTTAGCGCTTTGCAGACCATCCATGGATGTGGTATACTAAGGAAGATACAAATGCAAACGACTACCGCTCGGCTGCTGTGTCCGGTGTACAGCACTGTTTCTGCCGGGAAAGCAGCACGGCGGGCGGCAAAATGATATCGCGGGAGAGTGGAATATTTGGAACTGGAACAGGCAAAAAAGCGTGTGAAAGAACTGCGCGCAATTATTGAGAAAAACAACCGGCTTTACTACGATCAGGATGCGCCGGAGCTGGAGGATTTTGAATACGATGCCCTGACGCGGGAGTTGAAGGAACTGGAAGCACGATTTCCCCAGCTGGTCACAGCAGCATCGCCCACCCAGAAGGTGGGCGGCACCGCCAGCAGCAAACTGCCCAAGGTGACCCATGCCGTCAAGATGGAAAGCCTGCTGGATGCATTTTCCTACGACGAACTGCGTGATTTTGACCGCCGGGTACGGGAAGCTGGAGTAGAGCCAGAATATGTCGTGGAGATCAAGATCGATGGCCTTTCCTGCAGCTTGGAGTATGAGAATGGACAGCTTGTCCGCGCCTCCACCCGCGGTGACGGCGTGGTGGGCGAGGATGTTACCGCAAACGTGCGTGCCATCCGCAGCATCCCCAAGACCCTTAAAGACGCACCGGAGTTTCTGGAGGTGCGCGGCGAGGTGTATATGCCACACAAGGCCTTTCAGCACCTGTGTGCCGAGCAGGAATTACAGGGTGCTGCGCCCTTTAAAAACCCCCGCAATGCAGCAGCCGGATCTCTGCGGCAAAAGGACGCCCGCATCACCGGCAGCCGTGGGCTTTCTATCTTTGTGTTCAATGTGCAGCAGATCCGGGGCAAGACCCTGACCAAGCACTCTGAAAGTCTGGATTACCTCAAGAGCCTTGGTTTGCCGGTATCGCCGCGCTACCATGTGGTGCATGATATCGAGGACGCCATTGCCGAAATCGAGAACATCGGCCAGAACCGTGCAAAGCTGGATTTTGACATGGACGGTGCTGTTATCAAGGTGAACGATTTTGCGCAGCGGGAGCTGATGGGTTCCACCAACAAATTCCCACGCTGGGCCATCGCCTTCAAGTACCCGCCGGAGGTCAAGGAGACCACCCTGCGCAGCATCGAGGTGGCCGTTGGCCGCACCGGCGTGCTTACCCCCACTGCCTGCTTTGACCCGGTGTTTCTGGCAGGTACTACGGTAGCCCGCGCCACCCTCCACAACGAGGACTTCATCCGGCAGTTCGGGCTGTGCATCGGGGACACCATTCAGGTGCGCAAGGCGGGCGATATCATCCCGGAGGTCATCGGGGTCACCCATCATGCAGAGGGGGCTGAACCCTACACCATGCCTACGGTCTGCCCCTCCTGCGGTGCGCCGGTGGTGCATCTGGAGGACGAGGCTGCCCTGCGCTGCGTGAACCCGGAGTGTCCGGCACAGGCACTGCGCAATATCATCCATTTTGCCTCCCGGGATGCCATGGACATCGAAGGTCTGGGCGAGGCAGTAGCCACCCAATTGGTGGAAAAGGAACTGGTGCATTCTGCAGCAGATATCTACACGCTGACCCGGGAACAACTGCTGGAGCTGGACAAATTCAAGGAGAAAAGCGCGGACAATCTGCTGCAAGCTATTACCGCCTCCAAGCAGAACAATCTGGATAAACTTTTGTTCGGTTTTGGCATCCGCAACATCGGCGATAAGGCAGCCGCGCTGCTGGCAGAACATTTCGGCACGCTGCAAGCCATCCGGGAAGCCACCGCTGAGCAGATCAGCGAAATCGACGGCTTTGGCGGCGTGATGGCGCAGAGTGTGGTGGAGTTCTTTGCCAAGGAAGGCACCACCGATCTGGTGCATCGCCTTGCAGATGCCGGGGTCAATATGCAGTGGAAGGGCGAGCCGAAGGGCGATAAGCTGGCAGGGAAAACGCTGGTGGTCACCGGTACGCTGGAGACCCTCTCCCGCAACGAAGCCGAGGCGCTGATCGTGAAAAACGGCGGCAAAGCCAGTGGCTCGGTCTCCAAAAAACGGCCTATGTGGTGGCCGGTGCAGCGGCTGGCTCCAAGCTGACCAAGGCACAGGCGCTGGGCGTGCCGGTGCTGACCGAGCAGGAATTTCTTGCTATGCTGCAGGATGCTCCGGCAGAACAGGAAACGACTTAAAGCGCCCTTTTAAATGCCGAAATACAAGTAATTTCAAAAGCTTCTGCAATGCTGTTGCAGAGGCTTTTTGTTTGCCCGTTCCCGGTTCCCGGTTCTAATGACGCACAAAGCGCATACAATGCTAGCACAAAGCTTTCGTGGAAGGAGAAACCAAAGTGGACGAGTATTACCGGGCTATCAGAGCCCTTCCCGCTTGGCTTGCATCGCTGCTGGCACAGCTGCCCGTACAAACGGCAATGCGCATACAGGAGCTGAGGCTGCGCACTGACTGTGCGGTCACATTTACTGTACAGGGACGGCAATGCCCTGCTTCGGCACTGCCGGGCTGCCCTCCAAAGCTGGCTGCAATGAGGCTGAATGCGCTGCAAATAGAAGAGATATTTCACACCCTTTGCAACGGCTCGGTGCACACCCACGAAAGGGAGCTTGCTGAGGGCTACCTGACCACTGCTGTCGGCAACCGCGTGGGCGTGGCAGGGCAGTTTGTACAGCGGGAAGGGCAGTGCATCGCTCTGCAAAAGGTCACTTCGCTCACCCTGCGGATCGCACGCAGTTGTGTTATCCCTTTGCCGCCCGCGCTGGACAAGCTGCTGGAACAGCACTTTACCGGGCTGCTGGTGGTGGGAGAGCCCGGCAGCGGCAAGACCACCCTGTTGCGCACTATCGCCCGGACGCTGGCAGAGCGGCAGCGTCTGGTGGCCGTGATAGACGAGCGGGGCGAACTTTTCCCGCCGGAGCAGTCTCTGCCGCCGCTGGAGCGCATTGGCGGGGTGGATAAAGCCCGCGCCGTCCAGATGGCGCTGCGCACGCTGGCACCGCATGTGATCCTGCTGGACGAGTTGGGCAGTCTGGAGGAAACGATGGCACTGGAGCAGGGCTTTTTCAGCGGGGTGGATTTTATTGCCAGTATCCACGCGCCGGATGCTGCACAGGCGCAGTGCCGCCCGCAGGTGCAGGCTTTGTTGCAGCGCGGGATGCTGCGGCAGCTGGTCATCCTTGCCGGGCGGGAGGCACCGGGTTGCATCCGGGAAGTGTGCGCCGTATGAGCAGCCTTCTGCACGGGCTTGGCCTGATTTTGCTCCCACTGTGCGGCTGGCTGGCGGGGGATGCGGTACAGGCTCAGACAACCCTGCATCTTGCCGCCTTGCAGGGCACCATCGCGTTATTACAGCGCATCCGGCAGGAGATACAGTACCGCCGGGCAGACCTGCAAAGCCTCTACCGGCAGCTTTGCCGCGAGGGCCTTTTGCCACAAAATCCCGGCGGTACATTGCAGCAGTTGCCTGCACCGTGGCAGCTTTCAGCAGAGGAGCGTGCCTGCTTTGCAGAGTGCTTTAGCGGAATCGGCCGCGCAGAGGCCGCACAGGAATGCGAGCGGCTGGGTTACTATACGGCGCGGTTTGAGGACTATTTACAGCAGGCACGCCGCACAGCACAGCGGCAGGCCGGTTTGCCGCACCGTCTGGGGTTGGCTGGCGGTATGATGCTGGCGCTACTCTTTTGGTAAAAGCTGTACAGAACAAAGGAGAAACGGATGGATATCGAACTTGTGTTCAAAATTGCGGCTATCGGCATCATCGTGGCAGTACTCAATCAGCTGCTCATCCGCTCCGGGCGGGAGGATCAGGCCATGATGACCACATTGGCGGGGCTTGTGGTAGTGCTTTCCATTCTCGTCAAGCAGATCAGCACCCTGTTTGCCACCATCCGGTCTCTGTTCGCGCTATGAGCGCAGCAGTTCCGGTGCTGACTGCGCTGCTGCTGATGGCCTTTGCGGGAGTTCTATTGCAGCGGTATTCCCCGGCATTTGCGTTGCTGCTTTCGCTGGGTGCTGCGGTGTGGCTGCTGCTCCGTCTGGCACAGCCGCTGCGCGGGGTACTGCAAGCAATGGTACAGCTGGGGCAGCGCACCAATGCGCAAGCCTTTTCCTGCCTTTTTGCGCAGCGCGGGCATCCTGTTGCTGGCAGATTACGTCCGCACCCTCTGCGAGGAAGCAGGAGCAGGTACTCTTGCATGGTGCGCCGGGCTGGCGGGGCGGTGTCTCGTACTGGCAGCAGTATGGCCGCTGCTGGAACAGATATTCCAGACGATCTGGGGGTTGGCAGGATGAAAAAATGCGGCCTTATCATTTGCATGGCAACGCTGGGTTTTCTGTGCAGCAAAACCGCTCTGAAAGCTGCGGCAGCAGAAGCCACACCGTGGCAAACCTATCTCGACAAGGCACCTGTACAGGCCGAGCAGTTTGCGGCAGACCCGCTTGGCACCCTTGTGCGTTTGTTTGCCGCCGAACCGGTGCAATTGCTGCGGGATACGATGCAACAATATGCCGATGTTCTGCTGTTTTTGTCGCTGGCAGCTGGACTTGCATTTCTCTTGCAGGACACTGCCGACAGAGCACTGCTGGAGCTGGCGGCTGCCGGCGGCTGCGGCGTTCTATTGTGGCAGGAGCTGGACAAGCTTGCCGCTGCCCTGTGCACCCGGATGGCCGGGTGGAAAAGTTATCTGCTGGGCTTTTTGCCGGTATACAGCGGCGTGTTGGCAGCTGGCGGTGAATGGAACGCCGGAGCGGCTGCAAACGGCTTTCTGCTCACGGTGCTGTGTTTTATCGCACAGGCGGTCACCCTCTGGCTGCAGCCGCTGCTGCGCAGCTACCTTGCCATCAGCATGGCCTGCGGCATCAGTTCCCGCAAAAGTCTGTTCGAGGGCTGCACTCTGACCGGGCGGCTGCTGCGGCAGGCCATCGGCTGGGCAGGCAAAGCGTTCGCCGCTCTGATGAGCATTCAGCGCGTAGTCACGGTGCAGCTGGATCGTTCAGCCTCCCGTCTGGGACAGCTGCTGACCGGCAGTGTGCCCATTGTAGGGCAGGCGCTGAGCAACGCGGCAGATGCAGTGCTGGCCGGGATGCAGTTGCTCAAAAGCACCCTTGGCATTGCCGCATTGCTCAGCATTGGAGCAGAATTTGCGCCCTTGTATCTCGGGCTGCTGATACATCTGCTTTTTCTGTCCTGCTGCGGCTGGCTTGCCGGGATCGGCGGGCTGGAGTATTGCCATAAGCTGCTGCAATGCTTTGCCGAAGCCGTGCGCTGCATGGCGGCTGTTACGGCCTTGTTTTTTATGTTGTTTGTGGTGGGCATCGCACTGCTGATGCTGACAGGGGGTGGTTAGATGCAGGCATTTCAGCGGGCCGCGGCAGTATTCTGCATGGCGTGCATCGGGGCGGAGCTGGTCAGTTTTTTTGCTGGGCAAAGCTGGGCAGGCCGGTGCATAAAAGCCGCAGCCGGGTTATATATTTTAGCAGTCCTTCTTGCGCAGCTGCCACGGCTGCCGGGCAAGGTTTTGACCGCTTTTTCAGGGAGCACAGCCCCGGCGGTCCTGTCTGCGATGCAGTCGGATACATTGGAAACGGATATCCTGACCGAGACAGAGACCCGGTTGGCGGAGTACTGTACCGCACAGTGCCGCCAGCAGTTCGGGCTTGATGCCAGCGTGACGGTCACGCTGGAAAAAGCCGGGCAGCAGGTCGTGGTAAAAAAGGTTGTTGCTGCCTTCCCGGCGGGCTGTACCGCCGCCCAAAAGCAGGCAGCGCTTAGCTTTTTGCAGCAGACACTGGGCACCGCTCCCACGGCAGCGGAGGGGAGCACACCGTGAAGAAGAATGAATTGCTTTCCGCTTTACGCTCTTTGCAAAACAACAAAAACCGCACCGCGCTGGCGGTGACGGTCGGCGTGATGGCAATGTTGCTGCTTTTGCTGTCGGAACTTTTACCCAGCGGCAACACGCAGAAAACCGCGGCATCTACTGTCCGGACTGCTGCCGTCAGCCAGTACCAGACCCAACTGGAGCAGCAGCTGGAAGAGCTTATCAGCCAATTGCAGGGGGCAGGACGCACCACGGTCATGGTCACCCTGACCACCGGAGAGGAGACTATCTATGCAGTAGATACCCAGACCGGAGATCTGCAACAGCAGGAGAAGCACGTTCTTTTACAGGATGGGTCTGCGCTGGCCGAGACTACCTATCTGCCGCAGGTCTGCGGGGTTGCCGTGCTGTGTGAGGGCGGGGGAGATGTCCGGGTTGCAGCCCGCATTACTGAGCTGCTGCATTCGCTGTTGGATCTGCCCGCGAACCGCATCTGCGTGGAGCAACGCAAGTGCTGAGCTGCTGCTTTGATCGAGTACCAAAACTATTTACCCAAAAACAAAGGAGGAAGCGTTTTATGAGAGCACTTTCCAGAAACACCCGCAGGGTCACCGCCCTGACACTGGCGGCGGCGCTGGTCATTGCCGTCTACTTAAACTGGCAGTATGCCCGGGCAGACATTACTCCGCAGACAGAGGACGACACCCTCATGGTCTCGGCAGAGCCAGTGGAGGCAGAAGCGGAGACTGCCATCACGGATGCGCTGCCCACAGAGGCGGAGGCCGCCTCCGGTGTCAATAAAAATTATGGCGAAGCACAGCTTGTCAGCGTAGCAAACGACAGCGGCACCCGCTTTTTTGAACAGGCTCGGCTCAAGCGGGAAAAGGCACACGACGAAGCGATGGATACCCTGCAAAAGAGCCTGAAGTCCTCCTCCCTGACAGCGGAGGAGAAAAAGGAGTACACCGCACAAATGGCGGCAGGGCTGGAGGATCTGAACGCAGAAAACGAGATCGAAACGCTGGTGCGCGCCAAGGGCTTTGCGGATTGCCTGTGCTTTTTGCAAGCAGGGCGGGCAGACCTGACCGTGATGACAGCGGGTGAGCCGCTCACGGCGGCGCAGGTGGCACAGATCCGGGATGTGGTGATGAACAAAAGCAGCGTGACCGCCCAGAATATCACGGTGGTGGAGGTAAAGTAAGCACTCTTTATCTATGCGGATATCCCGGCGGCGCAGGCGCAGCTTTTCTTGCAGGCAGAAAGCCGTATGCGCTGCCGGGATGCCATTCTATGCTGATTTCCATCTTCTTTTCCAAACAAGTATTGAAATTACCCCCGCATTGATGGTATAATAACTCTATCAAAAATGAATGCTGCGCGCCTTTATGCACTGTACAAGGGCGCGTTTGAACACAAAAGGCAGGCACGGCAGACCGGTTTCAGGGTTTTGAAACCGCTGCAGGAGCAGCCTTTGGATGGAGGACAGCACAATGGATTTACAGAACATGGATCTTCAGGGCGGCAGCCTTCAGATTTCGACCGAGGTCGTGGGTAAGATTGCCCGCTGCGCCGCACTGGAAGTGGACGGCGTTGCCGAGGTGTCCTGCGGCGTGCAGAATAAAAAGCTGAAAAGCCTGCTGGAATCTGCCAGTATCCAGCCGCCTGTGGTGGTTGAGATGCGGGACGGCACGGCCAGCATCACTCTGCACCTGATGATGCAGTTCGGCGCACGGATTCCCTCTGTGGCTGAAAAAGTACAGGAGAACGTCAAGTCTGCCGTGCAGAACATGACCAATGTCACTGTGAGCCGCGTGGATCTGGTCATTGCAGGCCTTGCCGAAGCGCAGTAACAAATTCAGCAAAAAATCATATCAGAAACGATCCTCCTCCCGGTACGCCCGGCGGGGAGGGTTTGTATTGCGAGAGGAACATTATGGAAAATATTTTGCCCCGTAGAGAAGCCCGTGAAAACGCCTTTTTTGCTGGCATTTTCGCAGACCTTTGGTGACATTCCTCTGGCCGAGGCACTGTCCAACCACGCTGAGAACGACGAGGAGCATCCCGTGGACGCCTTCAGCCGTCTGTTGCTGAACGCCTACTACGATCATTCCGCAGAGGTGGATGACGAGATCCGCTCCCATCTGCGCAACTGGACTATGGAGCGTCTGCCCCGCGTCAGCCTGACTGTGCTGCGTCTGGCCGTGGCCGAGATGCTGTTCGGCGGCGAGAACAAGCCCGGCGTTGCCATCAATGAGGCTGTGGAGCTGACCAAGAAGTACGGCGCGGGCGAGGACTACCAATTTGTGAATGGCCTGCTGGGTGCTGTGGCACGCGACCACGGCCTGAGTGATGAAGCCGTCGCGGAGTCGGCTGAACAGTGAGCCGTTATACGCTCGGGGTCGATACAAGCAACTATGCAACCTCTCTGGCAGTTTTTGATACAGCCGGGGAGGTTGTTTGTGCAAAAAAGCGCTTTTTGCCGGTAAAAGCCGGGCAGCTTGGTCTCAGGCAAAGCGATGCACTGTTCCATCATACAGCAGCTCTGCCGGAGATGCTGCAGGAGCTGGCGCAGGAATTCGACCTGACAAAAATAGATGCCGTAGGTGTTTCGCAAAAGCCGCGCCCGGTAGAGGGCAGCTATATGCCCTGTTTTCTGGCTGGTGTCAGTGCGGCGACCGCCTTTGCGGCGGCACGGGACATTCCGCTGATCCACACTACCCATCAGCAGGGTCACGCTGCTGCGGCGCTGTATGCCGCAAAGGGTGAGGCACTGTTCTCCCAGAAGGTGCTTTTGTTCCATATCTCCGGCGGCACCACGGATCTTTTACTGTGCGATCAGGTGCGTGCTATCACCACCCTTGGCACCAGTACCGATCTGTACGCCGGTCAGGCGGTGGACCGCGTGGGCGTGCGGCTGGGCTTTGGCTTCCCCGCAGGGGCAGAGGTCTCCCGCCTTGCTGCGCAGTGCGCCGAGGATATCCGGCCTAAGTCCAGCGTAAAGGGGCTGCAATGCAGCCTTTCTGGGCTGGAAAATCAGTGTAACGCCCTGCTTGCGGCCGGAAAAGCACCGGAATACGTTTGCAAGTACTGCTTGCTCTGCGTGGCAGATACCGTTGTCCGCATGACAAAGGCTGCACAGAAGGAATACCCCGGTCTGCCGGTGGTCTGCGCCGGTGGTGTGATGAGCAGCGATATCATCCGCACATGGGTGCAGCAGCGTTTGCCGCAGGTCTATTTTGTGCCAGGGCAGTATTCAAGTGATAATGCCATCGGCGTATCCATTCTTGCTGCGCGGGAGGCCGGTCTATGGCTGATGTGATCTCGGTATCCGATCTGAATCATTATGTCAAAACGCTGCTGGATGTCAACGATGGGTTGTTCGATCTGGCCCTGCGGGGTGAGATCGCAAATTTTGTGCAGAACGCCCGCAGCGGGCACTGCTACTTTTCTCTGCGGGACGATGCCTGCAGCGTAAAGGCGGTGATGTTCCGCACCGATGCCCGCCGTCTGGCGTTTCGCCCGGAGGAGGGGATGCGGGTCGTGGTACGCTGCCGCGCTACCCTCTACGAGCGGGACGGTGCGTTTCAGGTCTATGTAAACGAGATGTTTCCGGATGGTCTGGGCGCGGCACAGCTTGCGCTGGAGCAGCTGAAGGCCCGGTTGGAAAAGGAAGGCCTGTTTGACCCGGTATACAAAAAGCCGCTGCCTGCATACCCCGAATGTATTGGTGTCGTCACCAGCAAAACCGGAGCGGCGCTGCAGGATATCCGCAACGTGATCAGCCGCCGCTGGCCGTCCGTTCGGCTGCTGCTGTGCCCGGTAACGGTGCAGGGCTTTGAGGCTGCCCGGCAGATCGCCGCAGCCATCCGCACGCTGGATCAGAGCGGGAAGGTGGACGAGATTATCGTAGCCCGGGGCGGCGGCAGCAGGGAAGACCTGTGGGTGTTCAACGCTGAGGAGATCGCCCGGGCGGCATTTCGCTGCAAAACGCCACTGATCAGTGCCATCGGGCACGAGATCGACTACACCATTCTGGACTTTGTAGCCGACCAGCGTGCTCCCACACCGTCCGCTGCCGCAGAGCTTGCGGTGCCGGATCGGGAGGAACAGCAGCGCATTTTTGAAAATATTGAAGAAAATATTCACAAAAATATACAAAAAAACGGCTTGCGTTGTGCTATAATGGTCTAGAGCAATACAACTTTTTGTTGGAGCAGAGCGCGCCGAGCAAAATCTTACAGCAGTATTCAAGCCGCCTGCAACAGGTGCAGCAGGCCATTCAGGCACAACAAAAAACGCGTATGAATGACAAAAATATGCAGTTTCAACACGCAGCTGCACTGGCTGCATCGCTGGATCCATATCGTGTGCTGGCCCGTGGCTATGCCCTTGTGACCGATACAAAAGGGAAGGTCTGCACCGTGGAGCAGCTGCAGCCGGAGCAGCCCATCTGTGTGCGCAGTCGGCAATATCAGGCACGATGCCGTGTGGAAACGGTGGAGGAGATCAATGAGAGCACCCAAAAGCTTTGAAGAAGGAATGGATCGGCTGAACACGATCCTTGCACAGATGCAGCAGGAGGACACCTCGCTGGCAGATTCCGTCAAGCTGTATGCGGAAGCTGCCTCCCTGATGCAGTACTGCCATGCAACGTTGGAAAAGACGTCGTTGCAGATCGGGGAAATCAATGCAAAGATTGCCGAGACCGTGGACACCCCGCAGGAGCAGGAGGAAGAATAATGGAATATAAGGCGCAATATCAGGAATATCTGCTGCAGGCTACGGCTGCGCTGGATGCTGCCAGCGCCCGTTTTCTGCCCGAGGAATCGGAAGTATGCAGAGCTGCCCGTTACAGCTTGCTGGGCGGTGGAAAGCGCATCCGCGCGATTCTGACGCTCAGTGTCTGCGATATGCTGGGCGGCGAGATGCAGGTTGCCGCACAGTTCGCGGCAGCTGTGGAGATGCTGCATTGCTACTCGTTGATCCATGATGATCTGCCTTGCATGGACAACGATGATCTGCGCCGGGGACGTCCCTCTTGCCATAAGGCCTTCAGCGAGTCCACGGCAATGCTGGCCGGTGACGTGCTGCTGACCGAGGCTTTTGAGGTGATTGCAAACGCCTCCGCTACGCCGCAGATCTGCGTGGCAGCCGCCCGTGCGCTGGGCGCGGGTGCAGGCAGCCGCGGTATGGTCTACGGGCAGGAGCTGGATCTGAAATATGAAGCGCTAGCGGCCACCGAGGAGCAGCTGCGCCTCATTCACCGCAACAAGACTGGTGCACTGATCAATGCCGCCGTCCAGATGGGCGCTGCCGCAGCCGGTGCAACACCGCAGCAGTGCAAGATACTGGCCTCCTACGCATACGGGCTGGGGTTGGTGTTCCAGATCGTGGACGATGTGCTGGACGTTACCAGCACCCCGGAACAGCTGGGCAAACCCATCGGCAGCGACAGCGAAAACGGCAAGACCACTTTTGTTACCCTGTATGGAACCGACGGCGCAATGGTGCTGGCGCAAAAGCTGAACGAGCAGATCTGCAATGATCTGCAGCAGCATTTTGGTGCAAAGGCAGCTTTTTTGCAGCAGCTGGCTCAGCAGCTTCTGGTGCGCAAAAACTAAAGAAAAAGGAATACAGATATGCAGTTTATTCAAAATATCTTATCAGCCAATCAGATCTTGACCGCATCGCTTCTTAGCTGGTTCATTGCACAGGTGCTAAAGACCATCATCAACTTTATTCTGCTGGGTAAGTTCCAGTTAGAGCGGATGTGGGGCGATGGTGGTATGCCCAGCGCACACAGCGCGACCGTCTGCGCCATGGCTATTGTTACCGGACGCAGCGCCGGGGTCGCCTCGCCGATTTTTGCGGTGGCCTGTGTGGTGGCTATCATCACCATGCACGATGCCATGGGCGTCCGGCACGAGACTGGTGAACAGGCAAAGGTGCTGAACCAGATGATTGCCCAGTGGATCGATGTAAGCGAGAAAAACGCTCCCTTTTTGCAGAATATGCACCTGAAGGAAATGGTCGGCCACACGCCGCTGCAAGTCGTGGCGGGCGTACTGCTCGGCTCCCTGGTAGGCTTTCTGTTCCCGGTCGTGTAAAAGGCGGCAGAGACGCCCAAAGTACAAACACATAAAGGATGTGTGAATATGGAATCGTTGTTGCTGGATAAGATCGATCAGCCCAGCGATCTTAAAAAGCTGAATGCGCAGCAGGTGGAAAAAACTTTGCGCAGAGATACGGCATTTTATGCTGGAAAATATCTCCAAGACAGGTGGCCATCTGGCCTCTAATCTTGGCACCGTAGAGCTGACCGTGGCGCTGCACCGTGTGCTGGAAACGCCCAAGGATAAGATCGTTTTTGATGTGGGGCATCAGTGCTACACCCACAAACTGCTTACCGGACGCCGGAAACAGTTTGACCATTTGCGGCAGCTGGATGGCATTTCCGGCTTTCCAAATCCTCACGAAAGTGTGCACGATGCCTTTATTGCCGGACACGGCAATACGGCGCTTTCACTCGCTATTGGTATGGCTTGGGCCAAAAAGATCAAGCATGAGCCCGGGCTTGTGGTGGCGGTGATCGGCGATGGCGCTTTTACCGGCGGCATGGTGTATGAGGGGATGAACAATATCGGCGGGCTGGACAACCTGCTCGTGATCTTGAACGATAACAAGATGTCCATCTCTAAAAATGTCGGTGCACTGGCACGATATCTGACCCATCTGCGCACAACTACGGCGTATTATGATGCCAAGGATAATGTACGCAGTTTTCTGGACGGTGTGCCATTGATTGGTACGCCGATGAAAAAATCGCTGATCGGCGCAAAAACGCTGGTACGCCGCGCTATGTACCACTCCACTATGTTTGAGGATATGGGCTTTGAATACATCGGCCCGGTGGATGGCCACAACGTGGAGGAGCTGGAACGCACCTTGCGCTCGATCTACCAGCGGCCGGGTCCCCATTTTTTGCATATTGTGACCAAAAAGGGTAAAGGTTATCAGCCGGCAGAGATGAACCCAGGAAACTATCACGGTGTATCTGCTTTTGACCCGGACGGAATGCCGGACCCGGAGGTTGCGCCGAAGGAATCCTTCTCCACTGTTTTCGGCAAACTGCTGGTGCAGGAGGGAACACAAAACCCGAAGCTCTGCGCAATCACCGCTGCCATGAAGTACGGTACCGGACTGCAATTCTTTGCCCATCGTCACCCGCAGCGCTTTTTTGATGTGGGCATGGCGGAGCAGCATGCTGTCACCTTTGCGGCCGGTCTTGCCAGTCAGGGAATGCTGCCGGTGGTGTGCATTTACTCCACCTTTCTGCAGCGCTCCTATGATCAGATCATCCACGACGTAAATCTGCTGCGGGAGAATGTAGTTTTTGCCATCGACCGCGCCGGCTTTGTCCCTGCAGACGGCGAGACCCATCAGGGCATCTATGATGCAGCCTTCCTCAGCCAGATCGGCATCCCGGTCTATGCACCCTCCAATTACGAGGAACTGCAATACTGGCTGCACTATTTGCTGCAGGACACGGTCTCCGGCCCTCGAGCCATCCGCTACCCCCGCGGCGGCGAGAGTGCAAAACTGGCGCAGTATCCCTGCACAAAGCGGGAATACGACTTTTTGTATGAAACGCCCGGGGCAGAGATTCTTCTGGTCAGCTATGCGGACGAACTGGAGGACATATTGGAGGCCGCCAATCAATTGAACGCTGCATCGCAGAATGCAGACGTTCTGAGGCTTGTAAAGCTATACCCCTTTACAGATAAACTTATCGATACTGTGTCGAAATATAAAATCGTACTGTTTGCAGAAGAATGTGTTGCAGCTGGTGGTATTGGTGAACATCTGGCATATGCTTTGCAGCAAAAAGGCTGGAACGGCCGCTTTTTACACTGCGCTGTCCACACGGCCTGCCTGCCGCACGCGACTGTTCCGCAGATCAAGCAGTGCACCGGTCTGGACGCTGCGGATCTTGTGCAGGCAGTCCGGTCTGCCCTCACGAAAGGAGAAAACGAGCTGTGAAAATTCGGTTGGATCAATATCTTGTGCAGAACGGCCTTGTGCAGAGCCGGGAGCGCGCCAAGGCTCTGATCATGGCCGGTGTGGTTTTTGTCAACCAGCAAAAGGTGGACAAGGCCGGCGAGATGATCAAGGAGGACGCTGTGGTCGAGGTTCGCGGCCACGATATCGGCTATGTCAGCCGCGGCGGCTTAAAGCTGGAAAAGGCCATGAAGTGCTTCCCGCTTACCCCCAACGGCAAGGTCTGCATGGACATCGGTGCATCTACCGGCGGCTTTACCGACTGTATGCTGCAAAATGGTGCCGTGAAGGTGTATGCCGTAGATGTTGGCTACGGTCAGCTGGCATGGAGCCTGCGGACGGATGCGCGCGTGGTGAATATGGAGCGCACGAACATCCGCTATGTCACGCCGGAGGATCTTGCAGAGCCCATTGAATTTTTCAGTGTGGATGTTTCCTTTATTTCTCTGCATCACATCTTCCCGGTGGCACAGCGCATCACCACCCCGGACGCCATGGGCGTCTGTCTGGTGAAGCCGCAGTTCGAGGCAGGCCGCGAGAAGGTAGGCAAAAACGGCGTGGTGCGTGACCCTGCCGTGCATCGTGAGGTGTTGCACAATGCCATGTCTTATGCTGCGGAAAACGGCTTTGTAGTGCGCGGGTTGGATTACAGCCCGGTCAAAGGGCCGGAAGGCAATATCGAGTACCTGATGTTTGTGCAGAAGAGCGACCAGCCCGCAGTGCTGGACGACGAAGCCGCCGCACAGGTGGTGGCAGCAAGCCACACGCTGGATCGCTGAGACTTCAACTGTCAGCAAAGGAGAAACCGGTATGACGATCTACATTTCGCCCAATCCGGGCAAGACCTCTGCCAGCGAAATCGCGCTGCGTGCGGCGCAGATCCTGCTGACCCACGGCGCAGCTGTACTGATGAGCGATGCTCTGCGGGAAAGCTGCAACACGGCAGGGGTCATTTACCTGCCGCTGGAGCGGTGTCTGAAGCGTGCTGACGTGATCCTGACCATTGGCGGGGACGGTACCATCTTGCACGAAGCGAATCTTTCGCTCCGGTACGCAAAGCCCATCCTCGGCATCAATCTGGGACGCTGCGGCTTTCTGGCTACCTGCGAGATCGGCGAAATGGAAACGAAGCTGGCCGCTGTGGCGCGGGGCGATTTCCAGCTGGACAACCGGATGCTTTTATACGCCCGGGTGCTTGGTCAGGACGGCTGGGAGGGGCACGCCCTCAATGATGTGGTCGTGACCAAGGGACGCCTGCAACAGCATCGACTTCAGCATTTACTGCGATGATATTCTGGTAGAGCACTACCGGGGCGATGGCGTTATCGTGGCGACCCCCACCGGCTCTACGGCCTACTCGCTGGCAGCCGGCGGCCCGATCCTGGATTCCCAGACGAAGGGCGTCGTGGTGACGCCTATCTGTCCCCACAGTCTGGCCAGTCCGGCCATGGTATTTGCGCAGGAGCGCAAGCTGAACGTCTGTGTGGGGCAGGTAGCAGACGATGAAGTATTTATCAGCTGTGACGGCGGTACGGGCTACCCCCTCAAGGCGGGTGCCACCGCAGAGATCCGCCTGTCCGATCAGAACGTCAAGCTTATTACCTTTGGGCGGGCAACCAGTTTCAGGCCATTGACCAGAAACTGCGCAAAAGACAATAACACGGGAGGCGATTTTTAAGATGGCACGCAGCCGCAAAGAAGATACAAAAACAAAAGCGGAACGTTTGCAGACGATCCTACGTCTTGTGCAGGAGCATCCCATCAGCCGACAGGAGGTGCTGCTGGAGCACCTGCGGAACGAAGGCTTTGAGGTAACGCAGGCCACCGTTTCCCGCGATATCCGGGAGCTGTGCCTTGTAAAGGCAGCCACCACCGAGGGCTACCGCTATGTTTCCAGCCGGAACGAAAGCTTCAATCCCAAGACTCAAGGGCGCTTTGAGACCATCTTCCACGAGTCCGTTCTGGGGGTAGATTACGCCGGACATGTTGTGTTGGTAAAATGCTATTCCGGCATGGCCAATGCTGCCTGCGAGGTTTTTGACGCTTTACAGTGGAAAAACGTTGTCGGTACTCTTTCCGGTGATGACACCTTTTTAATTGTTGCGCGCTCGGAGCGCGATGCTAAAACCATTTGTTCGGAGCTGACCCGTTATGTGGGGCAGAGATGACGGTAGGAGAACGAAGCCATGTTGAGCAGTCTGCAAATTGAAAATGTTGCAGTCATCCAGAAGGCCAACGTGCATTTTGAGAAGGGGCTGAATGTGCTGACCGGCGAGACCGGTGCGGGCAAATCTATCCTGATCGACTCCATCAATGCGATCCTTGGCAACCGCACCTCTAAGGACTTGGTGCGTACCGGGGCTGCAAAGGCGGTGATCCGCGCCGCCTTTGAGCAGGTGCCGCCTGCTGTGCTGGATAAGCTGGAGCAGTCCGGCTACGAGCGCTCCGAAGCACTGCTGCTCAGCCGTGAGATCACCGCCGAGGGCAAGAGCAGCTGCCGCATCAACGGAATGCCGGCCACAGCAGCCGTTCTGCGGGAGCTGTGCGGCGGTCTGATCAACATCAACGGCCAGCACGATTCGGTGGGTCTGCTCAACCCGGCGCATCATCTGGGCATTTTGGACGATTATGCGCAAAACCGCACGGTGTTTCAGGACTATTATGTCCTGTACCGGGGGCTTGTGCGTATCAAGCGGGAGCTGGATGCCATGATCACTGACGAGGCCGAAAAGCAGCGCAAGATCGACCTGTTGCAGTATCAGGTGCAGGAGATCGAGGATGCCGGGCTGACTGCCGGTGAGGAGCAGGCGCTGGAAAACCGCCGGAAAGTGCTGTCCAATGCGTCTGCCATCCGGGATCGTCTGGCGCAGAGCTATGCGCTACTTTCCGGCAGTGATGATGCCGCAGGCGCTGTGGATCTTCTGGGGGAAGCCTCCAACGCGGTGGATGCCGCTGCGCAGTTAGACCCTGCGCTTACAGCCGCCGCCGGGCAGCTGCTGGACTTATACTATAACGCCAAGGATGTGGCCGCAGATCTGATCGGGCGGCTGGACACCTACGACACCAACGATGCAGAACTGGACGAGGTGGAGCAGCGACTGGATCTTTTGTACCGACTGAAGCGCAAATACGGCAGCACAGTGGAGGACGTGATCGCTTTCGGGCAAAAGGCCCGGGAAGAGCTGGATAACATTCAGCATTCCCAGCAGCGCTATGATGCATTGCAGGCAGAAAAGCTGCGTCTTTACACAAAAGCGCGGGAAAAGGCAGAGGTTCTGACCCAGACCCGACTGAAGGCCTTTGAGGAACTGAACACCCGCATTTCCGGCACGCTGGACTTTTTGAATATGCCGGGTGTACGTATGACCTTGCGGCATACCCGCGGTCCGCTGGCCAGCCATGGACAGGACAGCGTTGAATTCTACATCTCAACAAACCCCGGTGAAGCACCCAAGCCGCTGGCCAAGATCGCATCCGGCGGCGAGCTGAGTCGCATCACCCTTGCAATCAAAAATGCAATGGCCGATAAGGACGCAGTGCCTACGGTGATCTACGATGAAATCGACAGCGGTGTGTCCGGCAAGGCTGCCGGACGCATCGGCGAGGTGCTGCGTCAGAGTGCGCAAGGGCATCAGATCCTGTGCATCACCCATACGGCGCAGATTGCAGCACTGGCTGATTGTCATCTGCTCATCCAGAAAAATGTGTCCAACGAGCGCACCTATACCGAGATCCATCCGTTGGATGAAAATGGCCGTGTAGAGGCCTTGGCGCGCCTCATCTCCGGCGACCACGTTACCGAGCTTTCCCGCGCCAATGCACGGGAAATGCTGCAGGAGCGCAAGCACGGCGGATGATGCAGCGGAATGCATTTTTGCAGAAAGGACAGCTCTTGACAAGGCGGCGGTCTTGTGATAGAGTAGACAATGTTAATGGCGATGAAGGGAACAAGTACCCTGAAGTGTTCTGTCCAGAGAAGTCCCGGTTGGTGCAAGGGATCACAGAACGGCAGGGGAAATACCTCCCGGAGCCGCAGGCTGAATGCGTAAGGCTAGTAGGCTGTGCCGCGTGCGAGCGTTACAAACGCAGGAGTGTCTCTCTACTCTGGGGTGCGCACTCGTGAGGCCGTTTCTGTGAGGAAGCGGCAAACAGAGGTGGTACCGCGAAGTTATATCGCCCTCTGCCAAATTCATTTTTGGCAGGGGGCGTTTTTTGTTTCCTCTGCCCCAAAAACAGGAGGTTTTTTCCATGACTCTGTACGAAGAACTGAAGGCCCGTGGTCTGGTAGCCCAGATCACCGATGAGGAGATCATTGACCTCATCAACAACGGCAAGGCCACTTTCTATATTGGCTTTGACTGCACTGCGGACAGCCTGACTGCAGGCCATTTTCTGGCCCTGACCCTGATGAAGCGCCTGCAGCTGGCTGGCAACAAGCCCATCGCCCTGATTGGCGGCGGCACTACCATGATCGGCGACCCCTCCGGCCGCACCGATATGCGCAAGATGCTGACCAAGGAGGATATCGCCCACAATGCGGCCTGCTTCAAGAAGCAGATGGAGAAGTTCATCGATTTCTCTGAGGGCAAGGCTCTGATGCTGAACAATGCCGACTGGCTGTTGGACCTGAACTATGTTGAGCTGCTGCGCGAGGTGGGCGCCTGTTTCTCCGTGAACAATATGCTGCGCGCCGAGTGCTATAAGCAGCGCATGGAGAAGGGCCTGTCCTTCCTCGAGTTCAACTACATGATCATGCAGAGCTACGACTTCTACTACATGTTCCAGCATTACGGCTGCAACATGCAGTTCGGCGGCGATGACCAGTGGAGCAACATGCTGGGCGGCACTGAGCTGATCCGCCGCAAGCTGGGCAAGGATGCCTACGCTATGACCGTGACCTTGCTGACCGACTCTCAGGGCAAGAAGATGGGCAAGACCGCCGGCAACGCTGTCTGGCTGGACCCCAACAAGACCAGTCCCTTCGAGTTCTACCAGTACTGGCGCAATGTGGGCGATGCCGATGTGATGAAGTGCATCCGCATGCTCACCTTCCTGCCGCTGGAGCAGATCGACGAGATGAGCACATGGAAGGATCAGCGCCTGAACGAGGCCAAGGAGATTCTGGCCTACGAGCTGACCAGCATGGTCCATGGCAAGGAAGAGGCCGAGAAGGCCCAGAATGCTGCCCGCGCACTGTTCAGCGGCAGCGCAATGGATACCGAGCACATGCCCAGCACTCAGCTGACCGAGGCCGACCTGACCGATGGCTCCATCGGCATCCTGACCCTGATGGTCAAGGCTGGTCTGGCTGCTTCCAACGGTGAGGCCCGCCGTCTGGTCGTGCAGGGCGGTGTGTTGGCAGACGGCGAAAAAGTCGCTGCTCCCACTGTCAGCTTTACCGCAGAACAGTTGGCCAAGGGCATCGTCATCAAGAAGGGCAAAAAGATCTACCACAAGGTAACGCTGTAAAAAGCATTATAAAATTTATGGGCCAGAAACGTCCGTAGGCGTTTCTGGCCCATTTTTTACATTTTAGCGCGCAACAGCTGCTGTCCGGCAGTCACCCGGCCGGAGAGCAAAGGCTCTATCCGTGCAAACCGGCTGCTGTTGGTCACGATCACGGGGGTGGTCAGCGTGTAGCCTGCCGCTGCAATGGCCTGCATATCGAACCGGAAGAGCAGCTGGCCCTTCTGCACATGGTCTCCAGTCTGTACAAATAGCTCATAGCCCTTACCCTTCAGCTCCACGGTGTCCATGCCAACATGAATGAGTACCTCCATGCCGTTGTCGCACAGCAAACTGATGGCATGATGGGTCTTGGCGATCTTTTTCACGATGCCGTCTGCGGGTGCTACTACCTCGCCGCAGCTGGGCTCGATGGCACACCCTTTGCCCAGCACCTCGCTGGAGAACACAGGGTCCTTGATCCGGGTCAGTGCGCGGATACGTCCTGAGACCGGTGCATAGAGCAGCTGCCCGCTGTCCGCAGGCGCAGCTTCCATTGCTGGGTCATCAGGGGCAAATAGCGCACTTTTCTCAAAATGTGCCAGCAGCCGCTGCCGGATGCTGTGCATAAGAGTAGCAGGTTCTTTCATTCCGGGTTTCCTTCTTTCGGCAGAGGAGCTGCCGTGGCGGTGTTTTTCTTGTCTCTACGCATTCCGCAAAAACAGGGCCGAAAGGGAAGTTGTCCCCTCGGCCCCGGCTTATGCTTTTACAGCTCGTATGCCTTTTTCAGTGCCTCATAGGCGGCGTCCTCGTTTTCCGCGTGGACGAGCAGAGAAATATCCAGATCGCTGGTGGTGATCAGCAGCACCTCGATACCGGCCATAGCCAGTGCGTTCAGCGCACGTGCAGCCACACCGCAGCTGGTGACCATATCCTCGCCGAACAGGTTCAGCTTGGAGTAACCCACACTGATCAGAGGAGAAGCCTTGGCGTCCTTATCCAGATTTGCTGCCGAGATTGCTTTCATCACCAGCGGCAAATCGCTGCTGGATGCGGTAAAGCTGAAATCAATGGTAGTGCCGTGGGGAGCGCTCTGGCTGATCATATCCACCACCACGCCGGTCTCTGCAAAGATATCCAGATACCGGGACAGACTGTTGCCCCGGAACGCTACGTCCTGCACGCTGATCATCATCAGGTCGGTCTCGATATTGATCTTCGATACTCCGTACATAAAAAGTCCTCCGTTCTGCCCGGGCTGCCGGACAACGCTCAATCATTTCACATTTTTATGTAAGTGCTAAAAAGGATGCACTGATATTATTTTGCGCGATTTTTTGTATCCTGTCAAGGCTGAAATCAGAATAATTTGCCCGCACACCATGCGCTGCCGCCAATTCCTGCGTGTAATCGCGCAAAAGGTAGGTGCGCACATTGGTTTTTCCGGTATCATAATGGGTCACGGTGGGGTGCAGCTGCGGCGCAAGCACTTCACACTGCACCGAGCCGTTCGGCTGGGTGGTCTTTTTGCAGCTGCAAGGTCAGGATCGCACCCACCAACTGATCCGGGGGGCTCTGGGTGCTGAGGAAATTGCCCAGCGAGAAGGCGACAAAGCTTCTCCGCCCGTCCGCTGCGGTCAGCCACTGGGCATCCTGCAGCACATGCGGATGGGTGCCCACGATGACATCTGCGCCCCAGTCTGCCAGATTCTGCGCCAGTGTGCGCTGACTGTCCACGACGGCGTGGCTGTTCTCTACGCCCCAGTGCACTCCCACCACCACGAAATCGGCCAGCTGACGCGCTAAGCTCACCTGATGCTCGATCACATCGGTCTGGCTGGTGTAGATGACATTGGCTGTCATATTCTTGTTCTGGCGGATGCCGTTGGTGTGCTCAGTATAGGAGAGATAGGCGATGGTCACACCATTGACGGTTTGCAGCGGGATACGGTCGTAGTCCTCTTCGCCGCACCACAGACCGGTGGTGACTACATCCTCCGGCATGGACTCCCAGAATTGCAGAGTAGCCGCAATGCCGGACGCGCCCTTATCATAGGTGTGGTTATTGGACAGGCTGAACACCCGCACCCCGGCACGGTACAGCGCCCGCGCACAGTCGCCGGGGGTGGAAAAGCATGGGTAGGTGGAGGGTGCAAGGGTGTCGCTGCAAAGGGTCTCCTGATTGATCCAGTTCACATCCTGTTTCGCATAGAAAGGAGCGATGTGCTCATAGCAGTAATCAAAGCTGTACTTTCCGTCTTCGCCTGCCCGGCGGGCGGCCTGATTATAAATGGGAGAATGGATCAGGTTATCTCCTGTTGCGGAAAACCGGATGGTTTCCACCACAGGCTGCGGTTCGGGTTCCGGCTCCGGGGTCGCAACGGATGAAGCAGGGGATAACACCTCCTCCGGCGGCTCGACGCCGCCCACCGGTACATCTTCTCCCGGCAGCCTTGTCCAGATCCCCAGACACAATGCTATCACGCTCACAGCCAGAACCGACAGCACCACCGCCCGGAGCGTTTGTTTTTTTTTGGCCGCGCTTACGGGCAGCCGGACGCCGCCGCTTTAAAGGCTCCTGCTTCATCGTTCACCTCTTCTCCCGGCGTATGCCGGGGCAGCTCGTTTTTCAGAAGGCGGCGATCAGGTCGCCCATATCGTACAGACCCGGCTCTTTTTTTGCCAGATAGACCGCAGCATTCACTGCACCGTTGGCAAAGATGCTGCGGGAATAGGCGGTATGCCGCAGGGTGATGACCTCGTCCGGACCGCAGAACAGCACCTCGTGGTCGCCCACGATGCTGCCTCCGCGCGCACGGAGCTGATGCCGATCTCCTTGGGGTCGCGCTTCTGGCGCACAGAGGAACGGTCGTACACATAATGGTACGCGCCGTTATTTTCCTCGTTGATGGCGTCGGCCAGCATCAGTGCCGTTCCGCTGGGGGCATCCAGTTTGTTGTGGTGATGCTGCTCCACGATCTCGATATCATAGTTGATACCCAGCACAGCAGAGGCGCGCTTGCACAGCTCTGCCAGTACATTAATGCCCATAGACATATTGGCGCTCTTGAATACCGGAACGCTGCGGGACAGCTGCACTACCTTCAGCTGCAGCTCTTCAGAAAGGCCGGTGGTGCAGACCACGATGGGCAGCTTGTGGGTCTGGCAGTAGGGCAATGCCTTTTCCACTGCGGCAGGGGAACTGAAGTCGATGATCACATCGCCCTTGCCGTTCAGCTTTTCCAGACTGTCGTAGACCGGAATGCCGTTTTGCTCGCCGTCCTTCATATCAATACCGGCCACCACACAGCAGTCCTCCCGCTGTGCGATCATATCGCACAGCACATGGCCCATGCGGCCGCCAATACCCTGAATCACAATCTCTGTCATTGCTGTTTCCTCATTTCTATAATATGGCAGAATGCCCGGAAGCTGAAGATCCCGGGCATTCTGTACGCTGTTGTTATTCCTTGATCAGACCTGCAGCCAGCAGAGCCTGCTCGATCTTTGCCTTGTGGGCATCGCTGGGCTCTACCAGCGGCAGACGGCATTCGCCTGCGTTCCAGCCCAGCACGTTCATGGCATACTTGACCGGAATGGGGTTCACCTCGCAGAACAGAGCCTCCTCCAGCGGCAGCATTTCCAGCTGCAAAGCGCAGGCCTTGGCGGTATCTCTGTCAAAGAAAGCCTGACAGCAGTTATGCACCAGTTCCGGCGCAACATTGGACACCACGCTGATGACACCCTTGCCGCCCAGTGCCAGCAGGGGAACCACCTGATCGTCGTTACCGGAGTAAATGTTCAGCGCATCCGCACAGTGCAGCCACCTTGGCCACCTGAGAGATGTTGCCGGAGGCCTCCTTGATGCCGTTGATGAGCGGGTGCTTGCTCAGCTCCAGAGCAGTCTCGGGTGCAATGTTCAGACCCGTGCGGGAGGGTACATTGTACAGGATGACCGGGATGCCGCCGGCCTCAGCCATGGCGGTAAAGTGCGCCACCAGACCGGCCTGCGAGGTCTTGTTGTAATAAGGAGTCACCAGCAGCAGGGCATCGGCACCGCAGGCAGCAGACTTTGCGGCCAGTGCACAGCCGTGATCGGTATCATTGGAGCCAGCGCCTGCAATGACGGGCACGCGGTGATTGACCGTATCCACGGTGAACTTGATGGCGGCCAGCTGCTCCTCATCGGTCATGGTAGAACACTCGCCGGTGGTGCCGCAGATGATGATGGCGTCGGTGTGGCGGGCGATCTGATCCTCGATAATGCGGCCCAACTCGTCAAAGTTGATGCTTCCGTCCTCGTACATCGGGGTGATGATGGCAACACCCGCACCGGTAAAGACAGGCTTCTTCATAGTAAAAAACTCCTTTGCTGCGTGTATCGCGCAAAAATTCAGGCATTAGTCCATATAGCCCTTTGCTGCCAGCAGCTCGGCCAGCAGCACAGCACCGCCGGCAGCACCGCGCAGGGTGTTGTGGCTCATGCAGGCAAACTTGTAATCAAACAGGGTGTCCTCCCGCAGACGGCCGATGCACACTGCCATACCGTTTTCGGTGTTGCGATCCAGCTTGGGCTGCGGACGATCCGGCTCGGTAAAGTAGTGCAGGAACTGCTTGGGAGCGCTGGGCAGGTTCAGTTCCTGTGCAGGGCCGCGGAAGTTCGCCCAAGCTTCCAACATCTGCTCCTTGGTGGGCTTTTTGTCAAAGCTTACGAACACGGCTGCGGTGTGGCCGTCAGAAACAGGCACACGGAAGCACTGTGCAGTGATCACCGGCTTCTCGGCGTTGACGATCTGGTCGCCCTCAATGTGGCCCCACAGCTTCAGCGGCTCGCGCTCGCTCTTCTCTTCCTCGCCGCCGATGTAGGGGATCACGTTGTCCACGATCTCGGGCATCCGGTCAAAGGTCTTGCCTGCACCGGAAATGGCCTGATAGGTGCAGACCAGAGCCTTGTTGACACCAAACTCCTTCATCAGAGGATGCAGGGCAGGCACATAGCTTTGCAGGCTGCAGTTGGACTTGACCGCAATGAAACCGCGCTTGGTGCCCAGACGCTTGCGCTGGGCAGGGATGATCTCGATATGGTCGGCATTGATCTCAGGTACCACCATGGGAACGTCCGGGGTGAAACGGTGGGCACTGTTGTTGGAGACCACGGGACACTCAGCCTTTGCGTAAGCCTCTTCCAGTGCCTTGATCTCGTCCTTGGGCATATTGACAGCGCAGAAAACAAAATCCACCTGCGAAGCAACTTCCTCTACCTTGGAAGCGTCCAAAACGGTCATCTTCTTCACGCTCTCCGGCATGGGAGTGGTCATTGCCCAGCGGGAGCCCACTGCATCCTCATAGCTTTTGCCCGCACTGCGGCCGGATGCGGCCAGCGTGGTCAGCTTGAACCAGGGATGATTCTCAAGCAGGGTCACAAAACGCTGCCCCACCATACCAGTTGCACCAACGATACCAACTTTATACTGTTTTTCCATTTCCAGCACCTTTCCTTTCAAAAAAAAAAACAAACAGCAAATCTTATCATTGTGCACAACACGGCTTGCAAACCGGACAGCGATGCAATATAATAGATACTGTTTATACAGATTCTATAATATCATTGATACGTTGTCCGTGTCAATCATCGGAAAGGCAAATGCAAAGCATGTTAAAAAAAGATTTTTGGTATGATTTACCCAAAGAACTCATTGCACAGGAGCCTGCAGACCCCAGAGATTCGGCCCGGCTCATGGTTCTGAGCCAGAAGGACGACAGCATCCAGCACCGGATCTTCCGCGATCTGCCGGAATATCTTGAGCCGGGAGACCTGTGGTAGTAAACAATTCCAAGCTGCCCGCCCGCATCGTGGGCGTCAAGCAGCCTACCGGTGCCGTGTGCGAGCTGCTGCTGCTGCGGCAGGTGAAGGGAGACCAGTGGGAGTGCTTGGCAAAGCCCGGCAAGCGGATGCAGCCCGGCACGAAGGTAAGCTTTGGCGACGGCAGTCTGACCGCCGTGGTGGACGAGACCATGGAGGACGGCAACAAGTACGTTACATTCTATTATGATACCGAGACCCTTTATGAAAAGCTGGATGAATTTGGCAAGATGCCGCTGCCGCCCTACATCACAAAGCAGCTGGAGGATCAGAGCCAGTATCAGACGGTCTATGCCAAGGAGCTGGGCAGCGCTGCTGCACCCACGGCAGGCCTGCACTTCACCCCGGAGCTGATGGATACCATCCGTTCCAAGGGGGTCGGAATTGCCGAGGTCACCCTGCATGTGGGTCTGGGAACCTTCCGCCCCGTGCAGGAGGACGAGATCACCGATCACAAGATGCACAGCGAGTGGTACTCCATCAGCGAGGAGACTGCCCGGCGCATCCGCGAGACCAAGGCCGCCGGCCACCGGGTCATCGCTGTGGGCACTACCAGCTGCCGCACGCTGGAAGCCGCCGCCGCAAAGTATGGCGAGATCAAGGCCTGCAGCGGCAATACCTCCATCTTCCTGTACCCGGGGGTGAAGTTCAACTGCATCGACGGTCTGATCACCAACTTCCATCTGCCGGAGAGCACCCTGATCATGTTGGTGTCCGCCCTGTACGGCTACGAAAAGACCATGCACGCCTATGAGGTAGCTGTGGCAGAGAAGTACCGTTTCTTCTCCTTTGGCGATGCTATGCTGATAGTCTGATACAAAATTCGCGCTTTTTGCGATATTTGTATGTGAAAGGTAAGGATGCGATCTGCATCCGCCGCTCCCCTTACAATTACGGCAGACCGCTGCTGTGATCATTCTGATAACTTGCAGGCTCGTGGCCTGCATCGAGGCTGCACGGCTGTTTTTCGTGCGCAGAAAGGAACGAATAATCATGCCTTCTTTGACGACCTACACCCTGCTCAAGCAGGAGCACAGCGCCCGGCGGGGCGAGTTCAAAACCGTGCACGGCACGGTGCAGACCCCTGCCTTCCAGAACGTTGCTACCGCCGGTGCCATCAAGGGCGGCCTGTCGGCGCAGGATCTGAAGGATATCGGCGCGCAGGTCATGCTGTGCAACACCTACCACCTGCATCTGCGCCCCGGTGATCAGCTGGTAGCCGATATGGGCGGCCTGCACAAGTTTACCCGCTGGAACGGCCCCATCCTGACCGACAGCGGCGGATTCCAGGTATTCAGCCTGTCCAAGCTGCGTAAGATCACCGAAGAGGGCGTGACCTTTGCCTCTCATCTGGACGGCCACCGCATCTTCATGGGCCCGGAGGAGAGTATGCAGATCCAGGCAAACTTGGGCTCTACCATTGCCATGGCCTTTGATGAGTGCGTGGAGAACCCCGCCCAGCACGATTACTCCAAGGACAGCTGCGAGCGCACCACCCGCTGGCTGAAGCGCTGCAAGGCCGAAATGGCACGCCTGAAGCACGAGGGTATCTCGGTCAACCCGGATCAGCTGCTGTTCGGCATCAATCAGGGCTGCACCTTTGCTGACCTGCGTGTGGAGCACATGAAGCAGATCGCCGAGCTGGAACTGGACGGCTACGCCATCGGCGGTCTGGCTGTGGGTGAGCCCACCGAGGTGATGTATGAAATGATCAGTCAGGTGGAGCCCCACATGCCCAAGGATAAGATCCGCTATCTGATGGGCGTCGGCACTCCCCGGCAACATCATCGAGGCCGTAGCCCGTGGTGTGGATTTGTTTGACTGCGTTATGCCCAGCCGCAATGCCCGCCACGGCCACCTGAATACATGGAGCGGCATCATTAACATCAAGAATGCCAAGTACGAGCGGGACGAGCGTCCCATTGATCCCGCCTGCGGCTGCCCGGTGTGCCGCAACTATTCCCGCGCCTACATCCGGCACCTGCTCAAGGCAGATGAGATGTTGGGTATGCGCCTTACCGTGATGCACAATCTGTGGTTCTACAATCATCTGATGGAACGTATCCGGGACGAACTGGATGCCGGCACCTTTACCGCCTTCCATGACAGATACGTTAAACTTCTGGATACCCGAATTTAAACTTTAGCCTTGCAACAAGGCTGATAAGAGGGTATAATAGCATTATCTGAATTTTTGAGAGGAGATTTTGCCCCATGCAATTTCTGACTACCACGTCCGAAGGCTATATCAGCCTGTTCTTCACCCTGGCTCTGATGCTGGTCCTGCTGTACTTTATGATCTATCGTCCTCAGAAGAAGCAGGAAAAGAAGGATGCCGCTATGCGCAGCAGTCTGGAGATCGGCGATCAGGTCACCACCATCGGTGGTGTCATTGGCCGCGTTGTCGCCATCAAGGATGACACCTTTGTTCTGGAGACCGGCGCCGACCGCGTGAAGATCCGCTTCACCAAGTCTGCGATCTCTTCGGTCGAAAAGCTGAACATGGACAAGGCTCCTGCCGACAAGAAGTAAGCGTTTACACCGTGCATACATGAACCGCCTCCCTGCATAGACTATGTGCAGGGAGGCGGTTTTGTTATGTCTGAGTCTCGAGGTTTCCCGGCGGAGCTTCTTTCGTTTCTGCTTTTCGGGGTGCTGGGGGTAGCTGTAACGGCGGCAGCTTTGGCATGTTTTGCGCAGCTGATGGCAGGGCAGGGCTGCTCCGGCAGTGTAGTGCCGATACTTGCCACAACAGCCGTGTGCATGGGCAGCCTGCTGTGTGCACTGACGGCAGCGTTTCGTAAAAAGGCGCGCGGTCTGCTGACCGGACTGCTCCAAAGTACATTTCTGGCAGTGCCGCTGGCGCTTTCTGCTGCATGGAACGGCACTGCCGCCGAGCCTGCTGTGGTATGCCGCATTCTGGCGGTGCTACTCTGCGGTTGCATTGGTGGGCTTGGAGTCACCCTGCGCAGTCGCAGACACACGCTTCGTTGATCGATCCGGCAAATCGAATCCATCAGAGGGAGAAAACAGCGTATGTGGATCTATGAACAGACAAAATCAGAAGAAAGCCTTTTCTTTGCTGCCGCAGACGGTCGGCCTACCGGTGCAAACAGAAGAGCCTGCCCTTCCGCCTGTACCGGCACAGGCAGCTGAACCGGCAGAGCAATTGACGCAAAAAGAGCCCTGCATCCCGGCAAAGCGCCACGCCACCCAGGATTGCTGGCTGCTAGCTGCGGCGTTTCTGGTGGGGTGTACGGCAGCCGGTGTATTGCAGGCCGTATGCGATGCCCGGCAGACAGAACTGCTGCAGTATTATCTGGAAGCGTGGCAAAGGCTGTTTGCGCCGGGCAGTATGCAAGGAGCGGTACAGCTTTTCGGCATGGAATACCTGACACTCGGCCTTGTGGTCAGCCTGTTTCTGGTATTGGGGCTGTCTGCCCTTGGCCCTGTAATGATCTTTGGCAATATGATGTTGTACGGCTTGGGCAGCGGGCTGCTTATGGTACAGCTATGCACAGCTGGTGGGTGGAAAGCAATACTTCCGGCGCTGCTATGGACAGGCTTACCGGCGGCAGCAGCAAGCGGTTGTCTGTGCTTTTTCGGGGCCTGCGCTTTGCAGGTCAGCAGCCGAATCCACGCATATTCTTTCCGCAAGCATCCCGGCGGACAAGCCCGCCCCGGAGTGCGGGCACTGATGGGACAATATCTGCTGACCATGGTTATGCTGCTGCCGCTGTGCGGCGCGGCGGCAGGACTTTCGTATTTGGGCAGCCGCCTGTAAATGGCATCCTTTTCTTGCGGGTTTTGGCGCAGTGTGTTACAATAACAAAAGACCATAATAAATGAGGGACAGACATGAAACTAAAATCCGTCTATGTATGCTCCAATTGTGGAGAGACAAGCCCCCGCTGGATGGGGCGCTGCCCCAGCTGCGGCAGCTGGAATACCATGAACGAGGATGTTGTTGCTGAAGCGCCAAAGGCGGGGACTCCTGCCGCCCGTCAGGCTGCCGCGGCTCGTCAGGAGGGCGTGACCACCCTGACCGCCCGGCGGCTGTCAGAGATCAGCACCACGGAGGAAAAGAGCCGCATCCTGACCGGCATCTCGGAACTGGACCGCGTATTGGGCGGCGGTATCGTGCTGGGCGGTGTAGTTCTTTTGAGCGGTGAGCCTGGCGTGGGTAAATCCACTATGCTGTTACAGCTGTGCGGTGCCATCTCCAATCAGCACAGCGTGCTGTATATCACTGGCGAGGAGTCTGTCCGGCAGGTCAAGCTGCGGGCAGCACGGCTGAAGGTACCGCAGGATAACATCTTTCTGGCGGCGGAAAATGACGTAGACGAGATCTGCGGTCTGATCGAAAAAGAAAAGCCGGACCTTGTGGTCATTGACTCCATCCAGACCATGCGCTGCATGGATATCTCGTCCTCGTCCGGCACGGTCAGTCAGGTGAAGGAGAGTGCCGCCCGGCTGCTGGCGGTAGCCAAAAAGCAGGAGATTCCCATGTTTATCGTGGGTCATGTCAACAAGGATGGCGCCATTGCAGGCCCCAAGGTCATGGAGCACATCGTGGATACTGTACTCTACTTTGAGGGTGACAAGATGCTGCCTTACCGGATTCTGCGGGCGGCCAAAAACCGCTATGGCTCCACCAATGAGCTGGGCATGTTCGATATGACCGGCCCAGGGCTTGCGGAGATCGAAAATCCATCCCAGATGCTTTTGGAAGGCCGTCCGCTGGGCGTTTCCGGTAACTGCGTGGCCTGTACCATGGAGGGTAGCCGTCCCATCCTAAGCGAGATACAGGCACTTGCCACCAAGACGAATTTTCCGGCACCCCGTCGCGCCTGCAGCGGATACGACTATAACCGCATGAACCTGCTCATTGCCGTTCTGGAAAAGCGGGCAGGGTATTTCTTTGGCAATCTGGATGTCTATATCAACATAGTGGGCGGCATTGCGCTGCGGGATACTGCCTGCGATCTTGCTGTCTGCCTGAGCATGGTCTCCTCGCTGCTGGACCGCCCGGTCAGCGATAAGCTTATCGCCATTGGTGAGGTAGGTCTGGGCGGGGAAGTGCGCAGTGTGCCCAATCTGGAACAGCGCCTGCAGGAGGCCGAGCGTATCGGCTTTGAGCGGGCTGTGATCCCAAAGCACAGCCTTGCACACCTGAATGCCGCAGATTATCCCGGCATGAAGCTGGTCGGTGCAGCGTATATCGCAGATGCCATCAATGCGCTAAAAAATGACCGCCTGTGATGAAACGAGGAACCTATGTCGATTTATCTGGACGAAAGAAACCCCGGCAAACACGCACCCTTTGAGGATGCCGCGCCGGATATTGTAGAATACGTCCGTTATCTTGAAGTGATCGCCGGCAAAAGTGCCAATACGGCGTTCAGTTATTACTGTGACCTGCGCTCCTTCAGCCGCTTTATGAAGCGCCGCCGCGGGCTTGTGGCCACGGATGCAGAATTCAAAGAGATCGATCCCAAGGGGCTGGATACGGCCTTCTGGGGCAGCATAACAAAAGAGGATATCTACGAATATCTGTATTTTCTGAACCGGGAGTGCGGCAACAAAAAATCCTCTACCGCCCGGCGGCTGGCCAGTCTGCACGGCTTTTATGATTATCTGGTCAATCAGGTCAACCGCTTATCCGAGGACCCTACGGCGGCCATCCGCCCGCCCAAACAGGATAAGGTCTTGCCCAAGTACCTGACGGCAGAGCAATCCATTTCGCTTTTGGAGAGCACCCAGACCCAGAGCGATTTCCCGGAGCGGGATTATTGCATGGTGGTGCTGTTCCTCAACTGCGGTATGCGTCTTGCAGAGCTGGTAGGCATGGACCTTGGAGACATCGATTTAGAGCAGCGTCAGATCCGCCTGTTCGGCAAAGGCCATAAAGAGCGTATGGTCTACCTGAATGATGCCTGCGTGGAGGCACTGCAACTATATCTGCGCAAGCGCAACACCATGGAGGGACTTTCACCCAAGGAAAAAGCGGTGTTTATTACCCGTATGCGCAAGGAACGTATTTCGAACCGCAGAGTAGAACAGCTGATCTCCGGTGCAATGAAGGCTGCGGGGCTGAAGGGCTTTTCCACCCATAAGCTGCGGCACACCGCCGCAACGCTGATGTATCAGACCGGCAATGTGGATATCCTTACCCTCAAGCAGCTTCTGGGGCACAGCAGTGTGGGAACAACACAAATTTATACGCACTTACAAGAATTTCAGGTGCGCTCTGCCATTGAGGAAAACCCGCTGGGCAAGGTACTACCCATCAATGCTGCAAAAGCAAGTTTGGATACAACAGATGCAGCAGGGGAGACATCTGTTGAAAATGACCCAGCGGGAGAGGACGCTTCTGAGCCGTCCGGCCCTATGGCGGCCTTTGAGGGCGCTGCACAGGATGGCTTCCGGGCAGATATCTCGGCAATGTCCAACGAAGAAACCAACGATTCATAGATCGATACTTAAACCTGCACAAAACGTCTGAGACGATTCAAAGACCTATGGCGCGATCCGGCTTGACCGGATAACGTCATGGGTCTTTATAATTTACATTATAAGCAGTCAGCAGCAATACATACAGGAGCATCCATAGAAACGCGCAACGTAATGTCTACACAAAAACAAATGTTATAAAGCAAGCACCTAGATGCTTACTGGATGCTTACTGGAATAAAATGAATTACAAATGAACCGATGCAGCAGCACATAACACAGGAAGCATCTGTAAGCATGAGACAAATAAAACCATAAAATATGATAAAAATTGCAGAATGTGCAGAACGGCTGAACTAAGCCCGAAAATGAGCCAGCTGAGGCTGGAACGCCAAAAAATCCGGGAAATGGGCATTTTTCACTTCCCTAAGTTTCGCATAACGTGCATTATACGAAACATGTACAATTAAAAAGAGAAGCTGCCCTTCTCTCTTTCTGTCAGATTCGGCAGCTTCTGTGGATGCTATTCAGTTTACACATGCCCGCTTCTGCGCCGCTGGACGTATTACCAGCATGTTCAAGCGTTCAACTTATGCCTGCAGTATCGTTTCTTTTCCTTTGGTGGTGCGATGTTCATTTCACCGGTAGCGGTTCTGTGCCGAAGTATGTACAGATGGCTTCGTAATAAATGCGTGCCACAGTCTTGCAGCCCTGTTCACTGCCAAAATGCTCCACATCCTCATCGTTCGTCACAAAACACTGCTCTGCCAACACTGCCGGACAATCCACATCCTCCAGCAGCGTAAAGCTGCGCTCAGGCCGAACCTGCGTGTAGGTATTCTCCACCAGCTGCTTCTGGTCGTTTTCCAGATAATAAATGTAACGCACTCCCCCTCGCCCGCGCAGCCTTGCGCCGATGCTCTGCATTCCACCGGCCAGCAGTTTTGCAAAATAAAAACTTTCCTGATGCCATGTACGCCCGGGCACTGCCGGATAGCATTCAAACCCGGCTGCCGTAGAGCCATTGGCTGCGGAGTTGCCGTGGATGGACAGCAGCAGCTGCGGGCTTTGAGCGCTGGCTACGGCTGCACGCTGGGCAGGCGTGGCGGTTGCATCAAAGCTTTCCCGGGTCTGCAGCGGAATGTAATTCGGGTCCGGCTCTAACCACTGAAGCAGCGCAGCAGCCGTTGCTGCTGTGACCTGTTTTTCCTCGACTACTCCCCTTGCGCCTGGGTCGTTGCCGCCATGTCCGGCGTCCACTGCCACACGGTACGGCGGGTCGCCCACCACAGGGCGAAAGTCCTCCGCTGAGACTGAGACTGCGGATTCTGCGGGTGCGTTCAGTTCCAGCGCCGCCTTCCATAAAAACAGGCCGAAACAGAGCATCAGTGCCGCAAAAACAAACAGCAAACCGTGTAAAAACCGGTTCCTCATTTTGCAGCGGTGCGTTTTACGTTTGCTATGTTTATTTACTGGTCTGCGCTGACTGGTTGGCATAAAGTTTTACTTCCTGTTCGTTTTACATTTATAATACGAGTATACTCGCCTTTTCCCTGCACTGCAACAAAAAAAAAAAGACTGCCAATTTTTCAAAAGGCAGTCCTTTGGGGTTATTTCAGTTCTACAACCGTCACGCCGCTTTCGCCTTCGCCGTAACGGCCAAGACGGAAGCTTTTGACCATGCGGTTGCCGCGCAGATGCTTGTGGATCGCGGTGCGCAGAGCTCCGGTGCCGTTGCCATGGATCAGATAAACCACCGTCTGTCCGTTCAGGATGGCGCGGTCAATAAAGGAATCCACCTCCGACAGTGCCTCATCCACCGTAAGTCCCAGCAGATTGCACTCCATTTTGGCGGTGCGCTGTACGCGCTCTACCCTGCCGTTGGGACGGTTGGTATCGCCGGTCAGGCGGGAATACCGCTGCTGCGCCTTTGTCTTAGGCGCAGTGGATTCTTTTACCAGCTTTTCCGGCTGCTTCAGGCCCTTGAGGGGCACCTTAGTCTTGATGATACCGGCACGCACCAGAACATCGCCGTTTTTGTCTGGCAGCGCCAGAACGGTGGCCAGCTGGTTGAGCTCTGCAATGCAGACCTCCTGCCCTACCTTGACTTCTTTCAGTGGGACAAACTCCTTGACGGGGTTATGCACCACCTCCGTACCGGCAAACAGCTTTTCGGTCTCCTTTTTGGCAATTTCGCGGGCACGCTGCGCCTTCTGCTGGGCGCTCATGCGCTCGTCCTTTTGCAGCTGGCGCAGTTCATCGGTCAGTGCGTAGGCCTGCGTTTCCACCTGCTGTGCCAGCGTGCGCGCCTTGGCACGGGCAGCTTCCAATTCATTTTCGCCCTGCTGGATCAGTTCATCCCGCTTTTTGCGGGCTGCTTCCAGCTGATGGGAAGCTTCGTTGCGCAGCTGCTCCACTTCGTTCTGACTTTCCTTCAGCTGCAGCTTCAAGTCGTCCAGCTGACCCAGAACCGCATCCAGACGCTTATCCTCGGCAGACAGATGCTGCTGAGCCGCTTCAATGACGCGGCTGGGGATGCCCAGCTTCTCACTGATGAGGAAGGCGTTGGACTTGCCCGGCACACCTACGCTCAGCTTGTAAGTCGGGCGCAGTGTCTCCAGATCAAACTCGCAACTGGCGTTGACCACACCCTTAGTCTCCAGTGCAAAAACCTTCAGTTCCGCATAGTGGGTGGTCGCCATCAGCAGCACACCACGGCGGCGCAACTCCTCAATGATGGCAACTGCCAGCGCGGCGCCCTCGGCGGGATCGGTACCGGCACCCAGCTCGTCCAGCAGCACAAGGGTGTGCGGCATAGCCAGTTCCAGAATACCGGTGATTTTTTTCATGTGGCCGGAGAAGGTGGAAAGGCTCTGCTCAATGCTCTGTTCGTCGCCGATATCCACCAGAAATTCATCAAACACACAGATCTCGCTGCGCTCGTCAGCAGGAATCAAAAAACCGCACTGTGCCATGGCGCACAGCAGACCGGCGGTTTTCAGGGTGACCGTCTTACCGCCGGTGTTCGGGCCGGTGATGATAAGGGAATCGTATTCCCCGCCCAGTGCAATATCCACAGGAACACACTTTTGCGGATCGATCAGCGGGTGGCGGGCACGGATCAGATTAAAGGAAGAATCCGTCCGCACAGCGGGCTTGAAGGCCTTCAACTCCAGTGCAAGCCGCGCCTTTGCCAGCAGGATGTCGATTTCCAGCATAGCCTTGTAGCTGTACTGGAACTGCGGCTCAATGGCGGCCACCTGTGCGGTAAAGGCCACCAGAATGCGCTCGATCTCCTGCGCTTCCTGCGCACGGTACTGCAGAATGCGGGCGTTTGCCTCCACCACAGCCTGCGGTTCCACGAACACCGTAGCGCCCGTAGAGGATACATCGTGGATGATACCGCTCACCTCGCCGCGATACTCGCTCTTAACCGGCACAACATACCGGCCATTGCGCATGGAAACCACGCTTTCCTGTAGATACTTGGAGGTATCCATATTGCGGACCATGCTCTCCAGACGGTCACGGATGCTGTTTTCGGTGGCGCGGATCTTTTTGCGCAGCTCTGCCAGCGTGCGGGAGGCGGTATCCGCCATGGCATCCGGTGCCAGAATGGCGCTGGAGATCTGCTGTTCCAGGCCCGGCTGCGGTGCCAGCGCATAGAACAGATCATCGGTAGGCAGGGCATCATGCTCAGAGGAGCCGTACCAGCTGGTCAGGTGCTGAAAATTGCGCAGCGCACCGGCCACCATCAGCAGTTCGCCCATGGAAAGCACGCCGCCCTTTACGGCACGGGCGGCAAGCTGACTGACCCCCTCTACCCCGCCAAAGCGCGGCGAGCCGTTTTTAATCAGCAGGGTGTTGATGGCGTCCGTCTGCTCCAGTGCGTAGCGCACCTCGTCCGGGTCGCACTGCGGCTCAATGGCCAGCAGCATAGCACGGGCTTCCTTGCACACGCAGCCCTCTGCTGCACGCGCAATGATCTTATCAAGCTCTAATGTTTTTAAATAGCTTGTTTCCATACTGTTCCTTTTTGGTCAGGGCAGCACGCTTTTCAAAAAGGCATAGCTTTTCAGCGGCTTATCCAGATGCGTCAGAGCATAGTTTTCAGCCACTGCGGAAAGCTTTTCCAGACTGCCCACAGAGATCTTGAATGCAAATATTTTTTTTTGTCCTCTACCAAGCAGATGTGGCGCAGTGCAAACAGCGCAGCCTTGTCCAGATTGCAGTTCTTGCCTGCCTTTGCCGCACAGGACGCACAGAGCAGATGCCCTTCCTGTGCGTCCAGATAAAAGGCATCTCCTTCATCGTAGGTGCCACAGTCCCGGCAGCAGACCAGCTGCGGCAGAAAGCCGCACTCGCTCATGGTGCGCAGCTCAAATACTGCCTTGATCACCCGCAGGTCGGTGCGGTGCTCGTTGATCATATACAGACTGTTCAGCACCAGACGCAGCTCCCGGGCTGCTTCCTCTCCGGTAGGCGAAAGCGCAGCGGCCAATTCGGTAAGATACATGGCAAGGCTTACCCCTTCAATGGAGGAGGAAATGCCATGGAAGATGTTCTGCACATCGGCTTCCCGCACGGTATACATATTGCGTCCGGGCACCAGTGTAAACTCCGAATAGCAGAACAGCCCGCAGGCACTGAACAGCTTGCTTTTCAGCCGCAGGCTGTTTGCAGCCATTGCTGTGATCACGCCCAGTTTCGGGGTAAGGATCGTCAAAATGCGGTCTGCTTCTCTATAACGGGTCTCCTTCAGTACCAGACCCATGGTCACAAATGGTTCCATCGTCCGTTTCTCCTGCCGGATGCTCGGCGGGCAGCTGCACCAGTTGTTTGTAGTCGAGATAACGGAGAATGTTCCCCGTGCAGGCAAAGGCCTGCCAGCTTGCAGCAGCATCCATCTTCAGCACTCCTTCCCTTTTTCTGTGCACAGGCTGCTTTTGTTATAGTGTCAGCCTGATTCTAGCACAGCATACAAGGGAAAACTGTCCTGCTTTGGCATCACTCAGCGGTTGGAGGAATTCTGCTTAAAGCCGAAGTTATTCAGCAAAAATTCGTTATCCCGCCAGTCGGATTTTACCTTGACCCAGCACTGCAGATTGACCCGGCAGCCCAAAAACTCCTCGCAGTCAGCACGGGCAGCGCTGGCGATTTTTTTGAGCATGGCACCACCCTTGCCGATGACCATGCCCTTGTGGCTCTCCCGCTCGCAGTAGATGTTCACATCAATGTCGATCAGGTCTGTGCCCGGGCGCTCCTTGAAGCGCTCCACCACTACCGCAATGCCGTGCGGAATCTCGTCCCGCATAAAGAGCAGTGCCTTTTCGCGGATGACCTCAGCCACCAATTCTTTTTCCGGCATATCGGTATAGGCGTCATCATCAAAGTAATGGGGGCCTTCCACGGCATAGCGGCTCAAGGCATCGAACAGTTCCTCACTGCCTTCCTTATTGCGCACACTGATGGTGTAAATCTCATCGAACACGCCCAGCGCCTTCAGCTCTGCCTTGCGGGTTTCCAAATCGGCAGGTTCTTTAACAAGGTCGGTCTTATTAATGACTGCAATGGCCGGGCCGCTGCTGCGCAGCGCGTCCACCAGTGCCATTTCCGGCTCATTCAGCGCACCGTATGGCTCAAACAGCATCATGGAAACATCCACATCCGCGATGGAATCGCTGGCGGTCTTATCCATGCGCTTGCCCAGCTTGTTGTGGGCTTTGTGCACACCGGGGGTGTCCAGCAGCACATATTGCAGCGGCCCCCGGGTGATCACGCCGGTAATGCGGGTGCGGGTAGTCTGGGGCTTAGAGGTGACGATAGCCACTTTCTCGCCGACCAAGAGGTTCGTCAGGCTGGATTTGCCCACGTTCGGCCGTCCGATGACAGCAACGAATACAGAGGAGGTGTCGTAATGCTCCTGAACGGGTGTTGTAGTACTCAAAGCGAACTCCTGTCTTGTTTTTATGTTCTGGGATATCATTCCGTATAGCTGACGGTGGGCAGACCCAGCTGCAGCAGCACAGCCTCTTCTTTTTCGCGCATCCGCATGGCTTCCAGACCGCCGTTTTCATGGTCGTAGCCCAGCAGATGCAGCATGGAGTGCACCGTCAGGAACGCCACCTCACGCTGCAGCGGATGGCCGTAGAGATTGGCCTGCTCCATGGCGCGCTCCATGCTGATGACGATATCGCCCAGCATCATGCAGCCGTTATTCTCGTCGATATCGTACTTGCCGTTCTCGCCCAGAGGAAAGCTCAGCACATCGGTGGGCATGGGCTTATTGCGGTATTGGTTGTTCAGCTCGGCAATGGCAGCGTTGTCCACAAAGGTAACGCTGATCTCGGCGGGACGGTCGAAATGCTCATATTCCAGCACGGCATTGCAGGCACGGCGGATCAGAATGCGGAGCCCGGAGGGCACCTTAACAGCTTTCTGGGAGTTGGTGATCAAAACTTTATTGGACATATCGGTCCACTCCTTTCAGGGATTTATTTAAAATTCTTATTGTTTTCTTTATTTTCCGCATCGGCAGCCGGATGTGCGGCACGCTCGTAAGCCTTTACGATCTCCTGCACCAACCGGTGACGCACAACGTCTTTATCGGTAAAGTAGCATTGTGCAATGCCGTTCACATCCTTCAGCACCTTCAGCGCATCCACAAGGCCGCTGCGGGTACGGTCCGGCAGATCGATCTGGGTCACATCGCCGGTCACAACCACCTTGGAACCTACACCCATACGGGTCAGAAACATCTTCATCTGCTCCGGGGTAGTGTTCTGCGCCTCATCCAGAATGATAAAGGAATCATCCAGCGTGCGTCCGCGCATATATGCCAGCGGAGCAACCTCAATGATCTGCTTTTCCACCAGGCGCTCATAGGTCTCAGCGCCCAGCATATCGAACAGGCCATCGTAGAGAGGGCGCAGGTAAGGGTCTACCTTCTGCTGCAGGTCACCGGGCAGAAAGCCCAGCTTTTCGCCTGCTTCCACTGCCGGGCGGGTGAGCACGATGCGGGAAACATCCTTGGCTTTAAAAGCCTTTACCGCCATGGCAACGGCCAGATAGGTCTTGCCGGTACCCGCCGGGCCGACACCGAAGGTAATGGCATTGGAGCGGATGGCGCTCAGGTATTCCTTCTGTCCCAGCGTTTTGGGCCGGATCGGCCGTCCCTTGACCGTTACGGTAACAAAATCTTCGGTCAGTTCCTTGACCCGCTTTTCTGCTCCGTCGTGCGCCAGACTGATGCAGTAGTGCACAGTCTGATCTTCCAGCGGGGTGCGGTTCTCGATCAGAAGAAGCATTCCCTCCACGGCGCGGTTCGCTGCCGCCACATTGGCAGGCTCGCCGGAAATGCGAAGCTGTGTGCCGCGGCAGACAGCGGTAACAGAAAACTCTTTTTCCAACAAGCGAATATTCCGGTCACAGTTGCCAAAAACAGCCGCTGCGATCTCTACACTATCCAGTTCAATACACTTTTCCGCCATGGAGCTCCTCCCGAATTGCAGAATTTGATAACTATATTGTACCACCAAAATCTTCAGAAGAAAACTATGAAAAGTGCACAAAATATTTTCCTGCATTCCATCGGTTTTTCCATACGAACTGCGTTTTAAAGCTTTTTGATGGCCTTTTTCTGAAAACGCTTGACAAAGTATATCGGGAGACGATATACTTTAAACGCAATATATCGGCTGACGATATAAAGACGTCCGATAGAATCCATGGAGTATTTCAGTATGGAAAACCTTGCATTGACCGAATCGACCTATTATATCCTGTTGTCTCTTTACCATCCGCAGCACGGCTATGGCATCATGCAGCAGACGGAGCAGCTTTCCGGTGGCAGAGTCCATCTTGCCGCCGGGACACTGTACGGAGCATTGACCTCCCTGTGTGAAAAAGGCTGGATCCGTCCCCTGCCCGCTGAGAGCGGCAGCCGCAAAAAGGAATATCAGCTTACCGCAGAGGGCGTACAGGTCTTAAAGCACGAGCTTGCCCGTTTGCAGCAGCTTGTGGCAAATGGTGAGAGCATCCTGAAGGAGGAAACCTTATGAGGGAAAAGAAAACCGTTTTCAAGCTTTTCTTTGTGTGGGATTTTGAAAAAGAAGAGCGCTGGCTGAACGAGATGGCGCAGGAGGGCTGGGTACTGGACAATACCGGTTTTTCCTTTTACACCTTTGTGCGCTGCGAACCGGGCGAATATATCATCCGCTTGGAGATGAACCCCAGCAGCGATTACCGCGCCTTTGTAAAGGAACTGGGTGCAGAATATATCGGCGGCTGTGTCAACTGGGTGTACTTCCGTCGGAAAGCGGAGCTTGGCAGCTTTGAGCTGCTCTCGGATATTGACTCCCGTCTGACGCATCTGAGCCGCATCGACCGGATGCTTTCCCTGATCTGTCTGGCAAACCTGATCCTTGGCATAACGAACTCTTTGAATCAGGCTCGCTACGGCTGGCTGAACCTGTTGTGCGCAGCAATGCTCTCCTATGCACTGGGGCGTATCCACGGCATGAAAGCAGCGCTGGAAAAGCAACGCAGTTTGCACGAATGATTTGTCAATCCCTTCTTCGCCACAACTGCAGAGAAAAAAGAGGCGTATCTTTGGATAAAAAGACCATAGCAAACCGTTCTCCATCGTGATACAATAGCAAGCGTTGTGTGCCGCCGCCCGGCGGCCGTTTGGACTGCTTGAACACAAAGGAGAAGGAACCATGGAACAGCTTTTTTTGATGCCCGGTGAAGAACGATACGAGCGCTTCAAGGATGGCAATGGTGTTCCTAAGGTGCACTACTCCTATCGCTCTATGCGCGGTGCCTTCTTTGACTGCGAGAGCCGCAGCTTAGAGGAAGCCCAGCGTCTGTGCGAAAACTGGCTTGTAGGACAGGATCGCTGCTACCGCAACTAACATAGAACCTTAAAACCCCTGCCGTATTTGCAGACCTTTCCGCAAAACGGCAGGGGTTATTTTTATATAGGTTTTACTGCCACACCTGCGCACAGACAAGTTCCAGTACACTGCCGGCAATACAGCGAGATTTATCTGAGATCAGGAAACAGTTGGAAAGCTCCTCCCGCCGGGGGTCGATATCCGCAATCTTAAAGCCCGGCGTAACCGGATAGCCGCTGCGCAGCAATCCGCGCAGAATGCCGGGAATCTGTGCTGTGACCGGGATTTCTGCCCCCTCCGGGGTGCGGATGGTGGCAATAGTCTCACCCTTCTCTACTAAATCGCCGATTTTACGCACATTCATAAAAACACCGGCGGCCTGTGCATGGATCACCCGCTCTGCACCGTACCCGCCAATGACGCCGGGAATGCCGGTATTGGGGATAGCGCTCCCCTCCCGGATGATCCGGCCAAGCCGGTGGCCGCGCTTGGTTTCTACCACGGCATCTACGTCCTGCCCGGCTACAAAGCCGGGGCCAAGGGCAATAGTCAACGGTGCCATATCCCGGCTGGTGCCAAGGTTGCGCTTGGCCAGAATGGCATCCACTACCTCCGGCTTTGCCCGGGCAATACAGGCCCCCTCTGGGTCAACGAGCACCGGAACAGCGCCCTGCGCCCAGACGGACTGTGCCTGTTCCAATGCTTCAATGCGGACAGCGCGCAGACCCTCAACAGTGGCTTCGCCTTCATACACTGCTTCACACAGAGCTACCTGACGGCGGATGGCTGCGGGCTGTGTCGTTTCCAATACCAGCACTCGCAGCCCGGCGCTACACAACCGGTGGATGGTACCGGTGGCAAGGTCGCCGCCGCCGCGCACGATAATTAGGGCGTCCTTTTTCATTTTATTTCCTCCCCGGAGAAAAGTGTCTGCAATAGCACCTCCATGGAGCCGCCGCAGGCAGCAATGGCTGTGTCCTCGTTTTTGCCGTCAGCCGAAAGCTGTAAGCATTGCAAGGCGGGCACAGCCTGTGCTAACAGCTTCTGAGCCGCCTGTACCGTGTAATGCTCCATAATGCCGCCGCCCACACTGCCCACTATACTTCGGGCAGAACGAGCATTTTTGCGCCCACATCCCGCGGGGTGGAGCCGTGCCGCGCAATAATAGTAGCCAGTACCGCCGGGGTATGGGCTTTTTCTGCCTGCACCATCGCATCCAGCAATGCGACGGGATAGCCCTCGGTCTGGGGGCGGGCATTTTTGACCTGCACGATCTGCGCCAGAATGGAAAGCGCGATCTCCGCAGCCGTCTGTGCGCCAATGGCAAGGCCGATGGGTGCGCAGAGTGCATCGATCCGCTGGCTGTCCAGACCGTTCTCCAACAGCTGACGGCGCACCAATGCGGCACGGCCTCGGCTGCCCATCATGCCCACATAGGCCGCAGGCTTTTGCAGAATCCGGGTAAGGCAGTCCAGATCAAAGACGTGGGAGCGGGTCAGCACCGCAAAATAGGTCTCCGCCCCGCCGGGCACACCCTGAAGCGCCTGCGCAAAGGGAGCGCAGAGCACGGTATCCGCTCCGGCGGCGCGCAGCTGCTGAGCAAATTCCTCCCGATCATCTATGGCAAGCACTGGTATGCCGAGAAGCTTTGCCTGCTTTACAAGGGCAGCAGCAACATGACCGCCGCCGCAGACCACCAGCTGCGGCACCGCACCAAAGCGCTCAGCAAATACCCGCTGACCTTCCAGTGTAAGAAAGCCCGTAGCGGTACAGGCCTGCAGGACGGCAAGCTGACGCTGCAAAAGTTCGGCACTCTGGGTCTGCCACAGGGCGTCTCCGTCCCGCAGCAGCAGCTGACTGCCTGCCTCTGCGCCTTCCAGCACGGTAGCCAGCGTATAGCTGCCGGTCTGGTTTGTACTTTGCAGAACGTCTGCAAGCGTTTGTCTGTTCATTGGTGTTTCTCTCCCTTAATTATTGCTCCACAGGTGTTACCTTATCAAACTGTGTCTGATCCAGTTCTGCCTGCCAGCTTTGCCAGTCCTCCGGCAGCATACGCCATGCAAGCCCGCACCCTGCCGAGATCTCACGCGGCAGCGGGATCAGCCGCCCGGGCACCTGCCGGGCATTGCATTGCTTTTCCCACTCCATAGCCTCTAAGGTGGTGCGGAAGGAAAGCACGATATAGCTTCGTTTTACTCGCATAAAATCTCCCGCGCAAGTGCACAGACTGCCTGCGCTGCCTGCTGTACCTCCTGCTCCGTATTGAAATGGGAAAAGCTGAACCGTACCACGCCCTGCTCCACAGTGCCAAGGGCCTTGTGCATCAGCGGAGCACAGTGCGCTCCGGCACGCACGCAGATGCCGTAGTCCTCCCACAAGATATCTGCCACCCGGGCAGAATCCTCCTGTGCGATGTTCAGCGCCACAATGGGCGCACGAGACTGCATAGCCATATCACCATACACTGTTACGCCCGGCGCAGTACGCACCTGCTCATAAAACAGGCGGGCAAGGGCGGCTTCCCGGGCAGCAAGGTTTTCTACGCCCTGCTCCAACAGCCAGCGCACCCCGGCGCAAAGCCCCGCAAGGCCGTGCACGTTCAGCGTGCCAGCCTCCAGTGCGGTGGGCATCTGCAAGGGGTGCATTTCGTCAAAGCTGTGCACGCCGCTGCCGCCCACAAGGAGCGGCGCAACGCGCAGGCTGGGGCGCACATAAGCTCCGCCGGTGCCCTGCGGCCCCAGAAGTGCCTTGTGGCCGGTAAAGCAGAGAGCATCAATGCCCAGCTGCTGCACATCAATGGGCTGCGCACCGGCAGTCTGGGCTGCATCCACGATCAGCAGCAGACCGTGCCGGTGGGCAAAATCCGCTGCGCGGGCAAGGTCGATGCCATTGCCGGTCACGTTGGAAGCCCCTGTCACCACCAGTGCCAGAGTCGTGGGACGCAGCAGCGTTTCCCACTGGTCGTAACAAAGCTGTGCAGCTGCATCCACCCCGGTAAAAGAGACCTCTACCCCCTGTGCCCGCAGCCGGTACAGCGGACGCAGAACAGAATTATGCTCGCATACCGTTGTGATGACATGGTCGCCCGGATGCAGCACGCCGTTCAGTACTGTGTTCAGCGCCATGGTCGCATTGGCGGCAAAAAAGATGCAGGAAGGGTCCGGCACATGGAAAAGTTCTGCCAGCGCCAGACGGGTGTCCAGCACGATCCGTGCGGCGTGAAGGGTGGGCTCGTGTGCGCCGCGCCCGGGGTTGCCTGCCGTGTGCAGTGCCTCCAGAATAGCCTGTTCCACCTGCGGCGGTTTATGCAGAGTGGTGGCCGCGTTATCCAGATAGATCACGGTTTTACCACGTTTCCGGCCTGCGTCAGCTTTTCCACGATGGTGTACATGTTGGTCACACTGCCAACAGCAAGCTTTTCGGTCAGGCCGTAAAAGTTCAGACAGGTACCGCAGGTCAGGATCTCTACGCCCTGTGCTTCCAGCGCCTTGAGATCTTCCAGCATGGCAGAGCCTTCACAGGTTAGCGCTGCGCCGCCGTTATAGAACAGAATGGTCTTAGGCAGCTTATCCTGCTGGGTCAGCGCAAATACAAAGGCCTTGAGCAGGGTCTTGCCCAGTTCCTCGCTGCCATCGCCCATAACGGCAGCGGAAATAGCCACCACCGTATCAGTGCGGGCATCAGAGGTGCAGACAGGAGCATCTTCTGCTGGGGCGCTTACTACTTCGCCCAGCGTGAACAGCACACGGTATTTGCGCTCTTCCAGCTTTTCAGCGCTGTACTGATAACCCTTTTGCTGTGCCATCTTGGTCAGGTTTTGCACAGCGATCTCGTTGTCCACCAGTACCTCCACCTGTCCCGCGCCCTGCAGCTCGGAAATGGCCTTTTTCGCTTTGACGACAGGCAGCGGGCAGGCATCGCCCAGTGCATCCACTTTGATAAATTCAGCCATGCTGATTACTCCTCTCATTTGTCTGTTACGGTGATCTCAATTTCCTGCTTGGGCAGGATCTCTCCCACGATGCTCGCGGGCAGACCTGCGGCGCGCAGTTCCTGTTCCAGTGTTGCTGCATCTGCCGGGTCTACTGCAAATAGCAGGCCGCCGGAGGTCTGCGGGTCGAACAGGACTTCCTCCATGGCGAAGCTTACGTTTTTAAACCGGACAAAGGGCCCGGTGTGGTTGCGGTTGCGCTGACCGGCAGCGGTGTACAAAAACGCATCGGCTGCTTTTTGGGCGCCCGGAAGCACCGGCACTGCATCCGCATGGATGATGCAGGAAAGCTTGCCGCCCATCATCTCATGCAGATGGCCGAGAAAGCTGAAGCCGGTCACGTCCGTAGCGACATGGACGCGGTATTTGCGGCTGATCTCTGCCGCTGTTTTGTTCAGAGTGGTCATGGAGCGGATGGCGGCTTCCATCTCCTCCGGGGCGGCTTCGCCCACACGGTCTGCCGTGCACAGCAGCCCCACACCCAAAGCCTTGGTCAATACCAGCTTGTCGCCCGGCATACCGGTGTCGTTCGTATACATCCGTTGCGGGTCTACAAGGCCGGTTACAGAAAGACCGTATTTCACCCCGCTGTCTGCAATGGAGTGCCCGCCTGCAAGACTGCCGCCGGCTTCTGCCACCTTTTCAGCACCGCCGCGCAAGATCTCGCCCAGCACGTTCAAATCCATATCCTCCGGGAAGCAGACCAGATTTAAGGCAGTTTTTACCTCGCCGCCCATGGCGTAGACATCGCTCAGGGCGTTGGCCGCTGCGATCTGCCCAAAGGTATAGGGGTCATCCACCATCGGCGGGAAGAAAGTCCACCGTCTGCACCAGGGCAATGTTGTCCGTAATGCGGTAGACGGCAGCATCGTCCCGGCTGTCGTAGCCAACCAGAAGGTCGGGGTCTTTTTCGCCCCGGGGCAGCTTTTCCAGAATGCGGCTCAGTACCCCGGCACCCAGCTTTGCGGTGCATCCGCCGCCGGTGCAGAACACGATCTTGCCTTCTTTGCTCATGCACGTTCTTCCTCTTCAAAATGCGTCAGCACGCACTTTATACCATGCTGACGCAAAAGCTGTTGTATCTGTATGCCCTGCTGCTGCATTCCGGCGTGTCGGCCTGATTGAGTACAGCGTAAAACTGCCGGTCGCCCACCGCCTTGCGACCACCCTGCGTGCTTGCAAGCAGCTGTGCCAGCACAGGGGACGTAAGAGGTGCATCCGGCGCAGCCGCTAAAAACTGCGGACGGATGGTATCGTAGCGGAAGCAGACCTCCCGCAAGGGCCTATCCAGCGCCGAAAGCCCTGCCAGCGCCAAAACGATATCGCTTTGGGGCAGCAGCACCGGCTCGTGCGCCGCCGGGACCTTGCAGGGGTAGTGCTTTGCCCCGTCCGCCTCAATGAATACCGCATCTGTCTGTGCCATCCGGCGCAAAAGCTGCGGCTGCGGCAAAGTCAGCTTTCCGTTTTCAGCCGGGATTCCGATCACTGCATAGTGACCCGCTTGCCATAAGGCGGTAAGCGCTGTGTCATCCGGTGCATAGCAGGCTGCCGGTTGCCGGATGTGGGTAGTCGTGGTCACAAGCACCTGCCATCCCTTGCGGGCACAGTGGTCTGCCATGGCATACAGCAGGGTCGTTTTTCCCCCGCCGCCTACCAGAGAAACGATATGCCCTTTCTCTGCCAGAAACGGAAGCTCTTTTTCGTTCAGCATCTGCTATTACTGCTTGGCTGCAACTGCCATTGCGATCTGCTCCGGGGTAATGGGCAGCTCGTAGAAGCGGGTGCCGATGGCGTTGTAGATGGCGTCCGAGATGGCGGGCAGCGGCGTATTGATGACCACCTCACCGATGGACTTTGCGCCAAACGGGCCGTTGGGCTCGTAGCTGCTCTCAAACTCCACATGGATGTGGCCGATATCGTTGCGGGCAGGGATCTTGTACTGGAACAGAGAGTTCTCCTCCGGGTATCCGTTTCTGTCGTAGGTGATGTTCTCGGTCAGGGCCATGCCGATGCCCTGCAAAATGCCGCCCTCGGCCTGCACACGGGTCAGGTTGGGGTTGATGGGGGTGCCGCAGTCCACGCAGGCGTCAAATTCCAGCACCTTCACCTCGCCGGTCTCGGTATCCACCTCTACCTCGGCAGCGCCCACCATATACGGCGGCGGAGACAAGGGAGAGGTGTGAGTCTCGGTGAATTCCAGCGGGATCTTATGGCCGAACTGGGAAGCAAAGGCGATCTCGGACAGAGTCTTTTGGCGGGTGGGGTCGGCGCTTTCAAACACGACCTTGCCGTCAAACTCCACAGCATCCGCCGGGCATTCCAGCAGCTCTGCGCCCAGCTTGCAGATCTGGCCGCGCAGCTTCATGGCACACTTTTCGGTGGCCTTGCCGGTAACGTAAGTGGTACTGGACGCGTAGGAGCCGGAGTCATAGGGGGAGGTATCCGTATCAGCACCGAAGACCGTGATATTGTCCAGCGGACAGTCCAGCACCTCGGCAGCGATCTGAGCCAGCGTAGTATCGCAGCCGGTGCCCATATCGGCAGCGCCGATGATGAGGGAGTAAAAGCCGTCATCGTTTACCTTGAGGGTGGCACTGCCCACGTCCATGCCGGAAATGCCGGAGCCCTGCATCGCCATGCCCATGCCAACGGCACGGATCTTGCCGTTGCCCATATCTCGGGAGGGGTACTTGTGCTCCCAGTCGATCATCTCGCGCACCTTAAGCACACACCGGTCCAGCGCACAGCTGGTATTTACTGCGCCGTAGTAGGCGGGCATCACATCGCCCTCCTGCACAGTGTTCTTCAGGCGCAGTGCAATGGGGTCCATGTTCAGCTTGTGCGCCAGCTCGTTCACGGCAGATTCCACCGCAAACAGACCCTGTGTAGCACCATAGCCGCGGTATGCACCGGCAGACATGTGGTTGGTGTACACCACATCGCTGACAAAGCGGAAGGCCTCGGCCTTGCCGTACAGCGGAATGGACTTATGACCAGACAGACCCACGGTAGTGGGGCCATGCTCGCCGTAAGCACCGGTGTTGGACAGCGTGTGCAGGTCAATGCCGCGCACGATGCCGTCCTTGTTTGCGCCCAGACGGACGTGCATTTCCATCTCGTGGCGCGGCGAGGATGCAATCTGGCTCTCCACGCGGCTGAAAATGATCTTGGACGGCTTTTTGGTCTTCCATGTCACAAAAGCCGGATATACCTCACTGACCGCCGTCTGCTTGGCACCAAATCCGCCGCCGATGCGGGGCTTTGCCACACGCACCATGGACTTAGGAATGTGCAGTGCATTGGCGATGTTGCGGCGGGCATGGAACACGATCTGGGTAGAGCTGAGCACATTCAGCCGCCCATAAGTATCAATGGAACAATAGGTGCGGAAGGTCTCCATCATGGCCTGCTGACAGGCCTTAGTGTGGTACACATGGTCAATGACCACATCACATCCGGCCAACACAGCGTCAATATCGCCGTTGCCGCACTCGTCGTGCGCGCAGAGGTTGCGCTTGTTGTCGGCGCCCACGGGGGCAAGGCTCTCCCAGTTATCCTCCGGATGCACGAGCACAGGATTATCCTTTGCGGTGTGGAAATCCAGCACGGCTTCCAGCACCTCATAATCCACTTTAATGAGCTTGAGTGCCTTGTCCACGCACTTTTCATCCTTACCGGCCACAATGGCCACCACGTCCCCCACAAAGCGGACGTGACGGTCAATGACCAGGCGGTCGTAGGGACTGGCTTCGGGGTAGGTCTGGCCGGCCTGCGTGTAGCGGCGGGCATCCTGCGGCACATCCTCCCAAGTGAAGATGGCTTCGATGCCGGGCACTTTTTTGGCAACAGCGGTGTTGATGGTGCGGACGATGGCGTTTGCATGGGGCGAGCGCAGCAGCTTGACGATCAGGCAGTCCTGCGGGATCACATCGTCCATATAGACGGGCTGGCCGGTGACCAGCTGCATGGCATCCTTTTTGCGGAACGGTTTGTTGACGGTTTTCACTGTACGCCCTCCTTCTGCTTTTTCCATGCCAGAAAGCTCATAATGCCGCGCAGCTGGCCTTCGTAGCCGGAGCAGCGGCACAGGTTTCCGGCAAGGTATTCCTTCACCTGCTCTTCAGTGGGGTACGGCTGCTCCCGGAACAGCGCCAGTGCGTTCATAATAAAGCCCGGGTTGCAGAAGCCGCACTGCTCCGCACCCTGATCGGCGATAAAGGCACCAAACTCAGCAGCCTCTTCCTGCAAGCCCTCCAGCGTGGTGATTTTATGCCCATCGGCACGGGCTGCCAGCACGGAGCAGGACAGCACCGGCTTATCGTCCATAAACACGGTGCACAGACCGCAGTTGGAGGTTTCGCAGCCGCGCTTGACGCTCTTGCAGCCGTGTGCACGGACAAAATCGATCAAAAGCATATCCGGGGCGATCTCCTCGGATACCCGGACACCGTTCAAGGTAAGTGTGATCTGCATTTACTTTTCCTCCTGCATTTTACGCTGTTCCAGCTCCAGCACTGCGCGCTTTGTCAGCACGCCTGCCAGATGTCTGCGGTATTCGGCGCTGCCGCGCATATTGGATCCGGTAACGATCTGCGCCTTTACGCTTTCGGCAAACTGCGCGGCAAGCTGTTCTGCCGCAAGGGCAGGCTCTGCCGGGAGTTCGAACCGCACGGCGCGCAGCGGACGCGCACCAATGACGATGCTGTAATCGCCGTTCTCCATCCGGGCGGCAGCACAGGTCAGCACCGGGATGTCGGTCTGGCTGATGCGCACAGACTGGTAATAAATCTGCATCGGTGTCTTTTTTACAATCAGCCGCACCAGAATGTCCCGGTCGTAGGGGCGCTGTGCATATTCCTGCAGCGGCAGGATGCCGCCCTTGTACAGTTCCACATCACAATCCATGGCAAGGAACATGGTCAGCACATCGGAAAAGCCGAACCGGCTGTAAATGCTGCCACCCACAGTGGCAAGGTTGCGCAGCTGCACGCCCACGATATGGCGCACAGCCTCCCGCACAGCACCGTGGGTGTAGGCGGCAAGCCCCGGGTGCTGTTCCAGCTGACGCAGGGTGACCATAGCGCCGATGGAAAAGCCGTCCTCGGTCTCCTCAATGGTATCCAGTCCCAGACCGGAAAGGTCGATGGCGGTGCCGACATTGATGGTTTCCATCTTCAGCCAGATCATGCCGCCCAAAATGCGGTTTGGTTTTTTCTGGTTCAGCTGCCACGCTTCCTCCAGACTTTCTGCCCGCTTGTATTCTCGGATCGTCATCATGTGCAGTACCTCTCTTTTCTATCGCTGCGATATCTCTGCTTTTATTTTAGCACAGCTTTCGATATAATACTATTATAAAATGCTGCTGAAGGGGTGTTTTTGTATGAAGAAGTCGCTTACGGTCGGCTGTGTGATCATGGCCTCCGGGCTGAGCCGCCGGTTTGGCGCAAATAAACTGCTGGCAGATTTTTTGCGGGCAACCTATGCTCTGCCGTGCTTTTGACGCTACCGCCACACCCGGTATCGCTGCCCGCATCGTGGTGACCCGCTCGGAAGAGGTGCAGGCACTGTGCAGGACGCAGGGCGTCCCGGTGCTGCTGCACAGCTTGCCCGGCCGCAATGATACCGTTCGGCTGGGGCTTTCGGCGCTGCTGGAGCAGCTGCCGGAGCTTAGCGGCTGTATGTTTCTGCCCGGGGATCAGCCCCTGCTGCGCCGGGAGACGGTAGAAGCCATGACAAAGCGCTTTTGCCACGAACAGACATCCCCGGCAGAATGGCAAAAAAAACAGAACGGGAGATCTTCCGTCTGGGAGCCGTGGCCGAAAACGACCCGGCGCCTCTTGTTGGAAGTCCCGTTCTGTTTGGAAGCAGTTTCTTTTCGGAACTGCTCACCCTGCCGGAAAACAAAGGCGGCAACGTACTGCTCAAAAAGTACCCTGCGCAGGTACGCACGGTCTGTATTGCAGCCCCTATGGAGCTGCTGGATGCAGACACCCCGGAGGTGTTGCAGCAGCTGGAAGCCCTTGCCCGACAAAAAAGTTAAAATTTATTCTGCCATATCGTTCTTGGGCAGCAGCACGTTCAGCAGAATTGCCACAAAGGCGGCCGGAACGATACCGGACTCGCCACAGATCAGCTGGAGCGCCTGCGGCGCCTGTGCCAGAATGCCGCTGTTGGCACCCATGCCGTAGCCGACACCCAGAGCAACCGACACGATGGTCAGGTTGCGCGGCGTCATCTTTTCCTTGGTGATCAGCTGGATGCCGCTGACCACGATGGAAGAGAACATCATAACGGCAGCACCGCCCAGAACGGCCTGCGGCATGATGGAGATCAGCGCGCCCAGCTTGGGGATCAGGCCGCAGAGGATCAGGAACACGGCACCGGAAGCCAGTGCCATGCGGTTGACCACCTTGGTCATGGCCACCAGACCCACGTTCTGGCTGAAAGAGGTGTTGGGCAGCACGCCGAACAGTGCGGCAAAGGTAGAGCCCAGGCCGTCGCAGATAACACCGCCGGACAGCTCCTTATCGGTGGCCTCACGGCTCATGCCGCCCTCCATCACGCCGGAGATATCGCCCACGGTCTCCACAGCGGTGACAATGAACATGATCAGCACCGGCAGGATCGCACGGGCGTCAAATACCACCTTGACCGGCATCAGCTTGGGCACTGCGAACCAGGAAGCCTGCGCCACCTTACTCCAGTTGAGCACCCATGCCTTGGTGAACTCTACGCCATCAGCAGTCACGCCAGTGGTGGGCAGTACCAGCCCCATGATGAAAGCAACCACATAACCGGCCAGAATGCCGATGAGGATGGCGGAGGAGCTGAGGAAACCGGTGGTCCAGTGCTTGAAGAACAAGATGACCACCAGCACGAACAGTGCCAGCAGCAGGTTCTCCACAGAGCCGAAGTCCTTGGCCTTGTTGCCGCCGCCAAAGGAGTTGATACCCACCGAGATCAGCGAAAGACCGATGGACAGCACCACCGTGCCGGTGACCACCGGCGGGAAAAACCTGCGCAGAGGCTTGAGGAAGAAGCCCAGCACGCTTTCAAAGATGCCGCCGATGATGGACGCACCCATGATGGCACCATAGGCCAGCACACCGCCGCCCATGGTGCCCACAACGCTGTTGAACACGCCGATAAAACCGGAACTGGTACCCATGATAATAGGTACTGCGCCGCCCACGGGTCCGATGGTGAACAGCTGCACCAGCGTGACGATACCTGCCACGAACATGGCGCTCTGCAGCAGGGTGACCTGCAGGTCTGCAAACTCGCCGCCTGCAATGCCGCAGGCGCTGGTGATGATCAGCAGCGGGGTCAGGTTGCCCACGAACATGGCGCAGACATGCTGCAGGCCCAGCGGGATGGCCTGCCGCAGGGACATTTTGGCTTCAAACTGATAAGCCGCTTCTTCAAGCTTGACTTCCTTCAAAAAATCCACTCTCCTCAAGGTTTTAAAGGTTTATGCGGTTCGGATGCTTTGCAAAAAAGCGAAAATATTATAGCAAAATGCAGATAAGATGTAAAATAAGTATGACTTTTGTACATGAAGAAATGCTGCATCCTATAAGCGAACTTTTCTCCGGCAGACAAGCAAAAAAGCAGGGTTTCCGTATGATTTGTCCCACCCTGTCGGGCTGGCAGCATACAGAATCCCCTGCTTTTTTCGTGCTTTTCTCTGTTTTTTGTGCGATACGGAAAAATTTGATTCTCTGAGGTCAGCGCAATCCATAATCCCGCAGACAACGCGTAAGACCGGTCTGTGTGGTGTCAAATACGATGCCCTGCGCCCGCAGCTTGCTGCAATCCATTGCAAGATTCCGTGCCCAGTCGGCTTCCTGAAGATCGACCGTGATCCCCAGTGTCTTAGCAAACTGCCGGGCGGTCAACACCATATTTTCAGCGTTCTCACTGCCGAAGTTATAGACCCCGCCGGGCAGGGTCAGGGCAGGCTCCAGCAGCGCCACCGCCTGACGGACATAGGTGATGCCCCGGAAGTCCCAGACAGAAAAGCGGACAGATTCTCCCCGCTGTGCCGCACGCAAAAGGTTCAGCAGCAGGTTGCCCCGGATGGGCAGCCGCCGTAGCCCGGCAGGTCGTACATCCATGTGGCGCGCAGCAACACGGCGCCCGGGCAGAGCGCCTGCACCTGCTGCTCCATTTCCAGCTTGCCCTGCCCATACACATTGGCAGGCTTTAACGGAATTGTTTCCGGCAGCGGGCCGGACTGCTCCACACCGGCATAGACCTGATCCGAGCTGAAAGCCACCAGCTTTGCGCCGATCTCAGCTGCCGCCCGGGCAAGCCAGACCGGCAGCTCCACATTGGCGCGGTAAGCCTGCTCCGGGTGGTCGGCGCAGTAGCCGGTATCCGAAATGGCGGCAGTGTGCAGAATGACATCCGGGCGCTGCTGCAAAACAGCCTGCCGCACGGCATCCTCCCCCTGCTGCTGCCAAAAAGCCTTTGGGAAAGGCGCACAGCTCGTAACGCCCCGCCCATTGCTGCATCACGCGGGAACCTACAAAGCCGCCTGCACCGGTTACAAGGATCTTCTTCATTTTGTTCTCCCGCAATAAGGCATCAGATAAAAAATTCCAGCACGAACACCACGGCACAGCAGCCCGCAGCCACCTGAAACAGGCTTGCGCCAAACCATGCGGCAGCAATGCCGACTACCAGTGCAACAGCACCTGCTGCCGGGCTCTGCGTTGCCTGAATGATGGCCGGGAAGGTCATCACAGCCAGCGTTACATAGGGCACATAGTACAAAAACGACTGGATGAAGCGGTTTTTGATCGGTTTGCGGATCAGCGTCAGCGGCAGGATGCGGATGGCATAGGACACCAGCGCCATGACCGCAATATAGATATAATTGTTATGCGTCATCTTCGTTTTCCTCCTGCCTGACCGGGAACAGCACCGCTGCTGCACCGGAGATCGCCACTGTCAAAAGGATGGTGCGGGTGCCTTCGGAGAGTGCCGAGATGCCCGGCAGATAGCTGCACAGAAAACTCAGCGCAAAGCTGATGACGACCAGCACCGCAACGATCCGATCCTTGCGGGCCGGCGGGATGATGATGGCCAGAAACATTCCGTAAAGTGCCACGCTCAGGGCGCTGACTACCCGCAGCGGCAGCAGGTTGCCCGCTATAATGCCCAGCGCCGTACCACAAGCCCAAGCCGGCGCTGCCAGCAGGATAGCGCCATAGGTATAGTACGGGTTCAGGTTGCCCGGGCGGGCGATAGTAATGCCGAACAGTTCGTCCGTGACATCATAGCCGATGAGCAGCCGATGCCAGAAGGGCGTTTCCGGAGCAAAGCGCTGTGCCAGTGCACAGCTCATCAGCAGATACCGCGCATTGGCGATTAAAGTAATGACCGCCACCTCAAAATAGGTGGCGTTTGCCATGATCAACGCAAATGCGGCATATTCTCCTGCGGAGGCATTGTTCAGCAGGCTGACAAGAAACCCCTGAAACGGCGTAAAACCCGCCTTGCGCGCCGCGATGCCCAACGAAAACGATACCGCAAAATAGCCCAGTGCAATGGGCACACCGTCCCGCATTCCGTCACAGAACACCCGGCTGAACTGATCTGCCCTTCCTGTTTGGACGAGCTGCGGCTCCATGACCAGCATCAGAATGTAGTCAATGTTAATTTCGACCTGCCGGATCAGTTCAATCTCGAACACCACATCATCCGTGATGTCCTCTTTAGTTTCATCGTGCTTCTTGTTACGCCATTCATCCCGCAAATCCTGATAGCGGCCCAAATAGTCCTGTAAATCCCGTTCAGAGATTAGCTCATTGCCCTTGAAATCATCAAAGGAGGACAGCAGATTCCGCATCCGCAGCAGCGCACCAAACAGCACGATAAAGTCCTTCTGGTTCTGCTCTCCGACGATCTGCGGCTCTGTCAGCGGGAACTTCTGCGTCAGGTCATCGATCATATCCGTATAGCCCTGATGGTATTTTCCCTGCTCGTCTGTATAACCGTGGTAGTAGTCCGCATATTTGCGCAGCAGAACGATGCCGCCTGCATGTTTATCTCCAAACAGCGAAATTGCCGCATCCACCCGCTTTTGCAGGTTGCGGAAGCAGACGATATTGCCAAAGGTCTTGATGCTGTTCAAGATACGGTTCGTCCGGCTGAACGCCTGAATCAGACCGTGCATCTTCAGGTTCTTGTCCACCCAAAGGGTGTTCAGTGTAGTAGCATCGAAGCCCGTCAGGAACATATTGACCACGATCAGCAGGTCAAGCTCTTTATTTTTCATGCGGAGCGATACATCTTTGTAGTAATTCTGAAACCGTTCGCCATCGGTCGGAGTAGTTCGTGTGGAACATCTCGTTGTAATCCTGAATGGCTGCGTCCAGGAAATCCCGGCTGCTCTGGTCGAGGTTGGAGGTATCTTCCGGGTTTTCCTCGTCCAGAATGCCATCCGTTTCCGCTTCATTAGCTCCATAGCTGTAAATGGTGGCAATGCGCAGCCGCTTGGTCGGGTCTGCCGCCATCTGCTTTTTGAACTCCTGATAATACAGCTTTGCCATCGGCACAGAAGCCACGCAGAAAATCGAATTAAATCCGCTGACGCGCTGTTTTTGCTTGATTTCCTCCACCGTACCACGCTGGGCAGAGGCCACCTCTGCCACATTCGTCAGCAGATTAAACTCATACGATTTGTCTCCCCGATAGGTTTTCTGGTCGAAGTGGTCGAGGATGTACTTTGTCACCAGCGAAATACGCTTGGGAGCCATAAATGCTTTTTCCCGGTCGATATCCCAAACCTGTTTATCGTCCATGTCTGGCTCTGTGTCCATCGTCTTGATGTAGTCCACGCGGAAAGGAAGCACATTTCTGTCGCGGATGGCATCCACGATAGTGTAGCAGTGCAGCTGGTCGCCAAACGTCTGCGCCGTCGTGAAATAGCGTGGATCAGTGGAGCTTCCTGCGTTGACTGCAAAAATCGGCGTTCCAGTAAAGCCGAACAGGTGGTACTTTTTGAAATTGTGGACAATGGCCTTGTGCATATCACCGAACTGGCTACGGTGGCACTCGTCAAAGATGATCACAACGTGCTTCTGGTAGACCTCATGCCCCGGATTCTTCTTGATGAACGTCGAAAGCTTCTGGATGGTCGTGATGATGATATGTGCTTCCGGGTTTTCCAACTGGCGTTTCAGAATCGTGGTGCTGGTGTTGGAGTTTGCCGCTCCCTTCTCAAAGCGGTCATATTCCTTCATGGTCTGATAGTCCAAGTCCTTGCGATCTACCACAAAAAGTACCTTGTCGATGTAGGTTAGCTGCGATGCCAGCCGTGCCGTTTTGAAGGAGGTCAGCGTCTTGCCGGAGCCAGTGGTGTGCCAGATGTAGCCACCGCCCTCAATGCTGCCATACTTTTTTGTAGTTGTTGGCGATCTCGATGCGGTTCAATATCCTCTCGGTTGCTGTGATCTGATACGGACGCATCACCATCAGCATCTTTTCTGAGGTAAAGATGCAGTACCGGGTCAGCACGCTCAGGAATCGTGTGCTTTGCAAAGAAGGTCCGGGTAAAGTCGATCAGATCCGTCAGCACGCGGTTGTTCGCATCGGCCCAGTAGGAGGTAAATTCAAAGCTATTGCTGGTCTTTTCCTTTTTCGTCTTGCCGTGTTTGGTATCCTTGCTGGCATTGTAGCGGGTGCTGTTGGAGTAGTACTTGGTATTTGTGCCGTTGGAGATCACAAAAATCTGCACATACTCGTACAAGCCGCAGCCCGCCCAAAATGAATCCCGCTGATAGCGGTTGATCTGGTTAAACGCCTCCCGGATGGCCACCCCGCGCCGCTTTAGCTCCACATGAACCAGCGGAAAGCCGTTGACCAGAATCGTCACATCATAGCGGTTATCATGCCGTGCACCGTCTGCTTGTTCTACCTCATACTGGTTGATGACCTGCAGGCGGTTGTTATGGATGTTCTTCTTGTCGATCAGCGTGATATTTTTGGAACTGCCATCATCCCGGTGCAATACCTGCACATTATCTTCCTGAATCTTCCGGGTCTTTTCGGGAATATGCTCGTTGGGGTTGGCAATTACATCACTGAAAAACTGCCGCCACTCCGTATCGGAAAAGTGGTAGTGGTTCAGCTCTTCCAACTGGCTGCGGAGGTTAGCAATCAGTTCATCCTCGGTATGCAGCGGCAGATAGGTATAGCCCTGCTCGCACAACAGCCGGATAAATTCTTTCTCCAGTTCTGCCTCGCTCTGGTAGTTGTCAGAGCGCACCTTGGAGGGTTCATAGGTGGCAACAACGGTATCTTCATTGGTTGCCGCAACGATATTGAAAAAGGACATTTTTTTCACACCCTTCAGCCTTTTATGCTCATACAAACCTGCTTCTTCTCGTTCTACTCGAATATCTCGCAGTTTTCGTTCCCGATGATAAAGCCAATGCACCGGCCCTGTAGCTTCAAGGATAGGTCGTCTGCATGATTTTTTGAGCCAACGCAGAAAGCGAGTAGGTCTTACCCTGATACTCAATTTGCCTATCATCTTTTACAACGGCTACAACCTCAGGATGATTTTGCAGCACGATCTCTGCCCCCATCGGAATACCGCATTTAATAAATGAGAACGGGGCTTTGCGTTCTTTTGCTTCTTCCTGAATTTCAGCCGCAACTTCTTCGTCTGCAATCTCATGGCCTTCCGGGGTAAGGCGCTGCAGTTTGTCCATTGTGCCGCTTAATTTTGCAATGCTCTCCAAAAGCGCATAAGCGTCCTCTTTTGTCATTGCATAAAACTCTTTTGCATTCTTGTCTTGCCATCGAACGTATCAATAGCGCGCAAATCAGGATTCAAACGGTCGATCAGGCTATGCAGTTCTTTATCTTGTAGCGGAGTTGAAACATCGTAAGTAGCATATACCCGAAACGCAAATGGGATGCAAACGCTTCGATTTAACTGTTTCAGTCGATTCTCGATATTGGTCGCATAACCAATTTTTACATAATCCGGGAAAGAGGGATTTGTCAGGATATAAATTACACCAGCCTTTTTTTTGCTGCACTCACGTTGCAGCCACCTCCTTAAACGTCAACAATTTATCTCGATAATATTCATACTGCTTTTGTCTTGCTTCCATCTCTGCGGGCAGGCCGCTAGTCAAATCATTGCAGATGGCATCAAAACGGTCAAGGATAGAAACAATCCGTTTTTGTTCCTCAATGGGCGGTACTGCAATTACAGCCTTTGCTATATTGTCGTTATACAATCTCGGAATCGTTCCGCCCTCAGATGCTTTCCACGGTTTCAATTCATAGCAATAACGAAGATAGCTATTCAAAACAATACTTTCATCGTTATCAATCCAAACGATGTTAGAATCTTGGAAGTATGCAGGCTTCCCATCATAAACAACTGTTCTGCCAATCGTTCCTGCCGCCGAAATCAACACATCACCTTTTTTCGGGAAGTTATATCTCGACCGATATTCGTCAAATGTTTCCTGCGAAATATAGGCATCAGCTTCTTTTCAAAGGTTCCAATTTTATAGAACGGAACACCGCTCGCTGTGTTTGTCTGGCTCTTCAAAATACGCTTGCACATACAGATAGAACCCACATCACCCAAAGGAATCCTTACATAGCCAAATACAGCAAGAGCTTAATCAGCGTTCCGTTCCGTTCCGTTCCGTTCCGTTCCGTTCCGTTCCGTTCCGTTCCGTTCCGTTCCGTTCCGTTCCGTTCCGTTCAAAATTGTGTTGCCGGTTTCTGCAAATGTCAAGAGCTTATCTCGGTAATACTCGTACTGCTTCTGCCGGGCTTCGATTTCAGCGGGCAAACCAATGTTGAGGTCGGAGCAAATTTTTTCAAAGTTGTCCAGTACATTCACAATGCGGTTTTGGACATCAAGGGGTGGAACTGGTACAACCACTTAATTTTTCTCCACCGCATTTGTATTAAATTGCTGCTGTCCGCCTTTTGAAACCAGCTTTTCAGCCTGTCTCCAGTATTGGTTTGATTTAGAAAAATGCCAATAGTATCTATTCAAAATTTTACTATTATCAAGCTCTATCTTTATCAAAAAAGAAGTATACTGCTGGGCTATCATCTGGCACATAGAGCGTTTTACCGTATGTTGCACCTGTTCTCGCAAAGCTAAATCCCCTTTTTTCACAAGTATTTTCTACTTTTTCATTCAGTTGTATGTACTTTGCTCCATCCGGCTTCAACGTACCGTCTTCAAGAAATATCTGTGATACGCAAAAAATCGGGTATCTCCATGCTCCTGTGCTTTATCTGTATAGCCATAAGAGAACTTTGCAATATCTTTCAGCGACAACAGCTGTATTTTTTTTCACTTTCAAATGTCAGCAGCTTATCTCTATAAAAATCATACTGTGTCTTTCTGGCTGTAAGTTCCGCTGTAAGTTCCGCTGTAAGCTCCGTGAAATTGTCTAAAATACGAACAATTTCACGCTGAATTTCTAGTGGTGGAATTGGTATCATCAGCCTTGAAAAAAGTGTTTGTGTTAAGTGACTAATTGTCGAACCCGTTTTCTGTTGCTCAACAACACTTTGAAAATGATTAGACAACAGATAGTGCAGAATGAACCGATTCTCTAACGAACCATCTTTACAGCGAACAACAGACTCCACCATTTAATGTAGCTGGCATTTCAAGCCCCTTTACTTGCGCTACTTTACCAAGAGTTCCATCTTTGGTTATTAGGATATCTCCATTTTTCAATTGAATTTTCGAGTCTTGCTTGTATCGCTCTTCCGTCACATATACACAAGTACTATAATCAATTTCATGTGTTTCAGTAAAGTCAGTTCCTGTTATAAGCAAGTAGTCGCCTTTGCTCATATACTCTGCTTTCGTTAGCCGTTGCCAGCCAATTCGGGCATTTAATGTGCAAACTTCATCGAATCTTTTATACTCAACGCCATCCGGGCAAAGTTCCCGAATCATTTCATCCAGCTTACTCATTTTTCATTTCCCACCTAATACAGCTCATCGTCTGCCGTTCTTGTACTATCATTGGATAAATCATATAATCCCAAGGCATCAGTTTTAGCAAGTATGGAATATTATCTGTTCTAATGATTTCAAACCCATCTCTATACACAAAATCACATATCTGATTTTCCTTGAATTGATAAATATAATTCAAAATTTTCTTATCTCTACTAAGACGATAATTTTTCCGAAATCTTCTTGTTTACGCATATCGCCTTGCGACATACCATTGATCCAGTCTGTATATACGCATTCTATCATTCCTAGTGCGCTTTCATCATACTCGATCATGAAAATTCCTATTTCTTTAGTTCCATTATATTTTTCAAGGCTTTGAAGATGTTTCTCCCAGTATCTTGAAAAAGATTTCTTCAAATCCTCATAACTATGCGCACCATATTCAAATGTCCAGCTTGTTGAACGCAGTGTATTGCACTCCATTTCATGCTCCCACTGCTTTCTTACTTCTTCTTGCTCTTTTGAACTGCACTTTTAAAGGCCTGTTCGTCTTTTTGTGCTCTGCTCCTTTTCAGTGGTTTTAGAAGACGTAACCTGAAAATGTTCTATAAATCCTTTCTGAAATATAAAAAAACCGGGAACTCACTAAGGCGTTCATTCGGTTTAGCCGTTTTCCAATAATCCAAAACAGCTTTTATAGCATTCGTGATTTACAAGCCACTGCCACAGCCCATTATTAAATTCATCATCCGTTGCATTTAGAATTGTACGGTGTCCAAAGGGTTCCTCACAGGGCATATCATTTCGCCAAAAGAATCCCCGTTTCACCAAATCCAAACAGTTTTGCTCTTTCATTTGCAAGTATCCTGCCCCATAAGTATCTCCTTTCTGTCCTATTCAATTGAATTTGTTTCAAATATCGGTCAAAATCGCTCTGATACAGCCTATCCTGCACCACACGGTACTTTTCAAACTCCGTTTCGGCGTGCATCTTTGCAAGCTGCGCCGAGATTTTGCCTGCATCCTTCAGCACTTCCAGATCATCTGCCTGCAAATAGATGTCCAGCCGCTTAGCCCAGTCCTCCATGGTCATGGGGAATATGACGGCGGGCACGGTTCTCGGCAAGGTCGAGGTATGCCGAAACGATCAGCTCCATGGATTTCATTTCATCCTCAGTCAGATAGTTTTTCGCCACCGAAACATCGCTCTTTTTAATTTTGCCGTTGGGAGCGTCCTTCCATGTGTGAAGCCCCATGTGCGGCTTTTCAGCATCCGCCCGCTCATAGATCAGCTCTGCCGCCGTATGGCGATGCACGGCATAGTGCATCTTGTTCTGCACCTTTGCAAAGAACTCTTTTTTGTGGTCAGCGCGTTGCGATCATAATCCAGCGAAGTAGCGTAAATGTCAGTGAGTTTCTGGTAGAAGTTGCGCTCCGAAATGCGAATTTCCCGGATACGCTCCAACTGCTCTTCAAAGTATTTCTTGGTCAGGACTGTGCCGCCGTTTTTCAGGCGCTCCTCGTCCATTGCCCATCCCCTTGATGGTGTACTGCTCCACGATCTGGTTCGCCCAGACACGGAACCGCACCGCCCGCTGGTTGTTCACCTTGAAGCCGACCGCAATAATCATTTGCAGATTATAGTGGTTCACGCTGCGAGTAACCTGCCGGCCACCCTCATTTTGAACTATTCGGAATTTCCGAATAGTTGCCGTCTCGTCCTGCTCATGGTCAGCATAAATCTTTTTGATATGCTCATTGATGGTCGGAAGCCCCACATCGTAAAGGGTCGCCATCATCTTTTGCGTCAGCCAGATGTTTTCATCCTCGTAGCGCATCTCAATGCTGTCCCTGTCCTCGCCCGTAGAGGCAACAAAGGTCAGGTATTCCGCCGCAGAAGAACGTACCAATGCAGAATCTTTCTTTTCGCTTTCCATCTCAGCCCTCGATTTCTGCCACGATCTGGTCAATGGCGGCTCGCAGTTCGTTCTCCCGTGCTACGATTTGCGCAATTTCAGCGTTCAGCTTTACAATGTCGATCTTCTCACGGGTGTCCTTAGCTTCCACATAAGTAGAAACCGACAGGTTATAGTCATTTTCCTGCACCTCGGAATACTCCGCCAGATGGGAGAAGTGTGCTTCTTCTGTCCGCGCTGTGCAAAGGTGTCCACGATCTTATTGATGTTCTCCGGGGTGAGTTTGTTGTTATTGGTCACCTTGACGCACTCGGAAGAAGCATCAATGAACAGCACTTTATTGTCCGTTTTACCCTTTTTCAGCACCATGATGCAGGTGGCAATACTGGTACCGAAAGAACAGATTGCTCGGCAACTGGATGATGCAGTCAATAAAGTTATTGTCCACCAGATACTTGCGAATCTTCTGCTCTGCGCCGCCACGGTACATGATGCCGGGAAAGCAGACGATTGCAGCCGTACCGTTGGAAGCCAGCCATGCCAGCGAGTGCATAATAAACGCTAAGTCCGCTTTGCTCTTCGGAGCCAGCACACCAGCCGGAGCAAAACGCGGGTCATTGATGAGCAGCGGATTCTCGTCACCGGCCCACTTGATGGAGTACGGCGGATTCGATACGATCAGCTCAAAGGGTTCATCATCCCAATGCTGCGGACTGATCAGCGTATCTTCACAGGCAATGTCGAATTTGTCAAATTCGATGTCGTGCAGGAACATATTGATGCGGCACAGGTTGTACGTCGTGATATTGATTTCCTGCCCAAAGAAGCCGTTGCGCACGGCATCCCGTCCCAGCACCTTTTCTGCCTTCAGCAGCAGCGAACCAGGAACCGCAGGCAGGATCATAGACCTTGTTGATTTCCTTCTTGCCTACGGTACCCAGCCGGGTCAGCAGCTCCGAAACATCGGCAGGCGTAAAGAACTCGCCGCCGGACTTGCCCGCATTGCTGGCGTACATGGTCATCAGGTACTCATAGGCATCGCCAAAGGCATCAATGTCATGCTCTTTCACATCGCCAAGGTTCATATCTGCCACGCCGTTCAGCAGTTTCACGAGCTTCTCATTGCGCTTGGCAACAGTCGCACCCAGCTTATTGCTGTTGACATCGTAATCATCAAACAGCCCTGCAAACTGCCCCTCAGAGGAGCTGCCCTTTGCGGATTCCTCAATGTGCCGGAACACCGTTTCCAGCGTTTCGTTGAGGTTTTCATCGCTGGCTGCTTTTGCACGCACATTGCAGAACAACTCACTTGGCAGGATGAAGAACCCTTTTTCCTGTACCAGTCCTTCCCGTGCCTGCTCTGCCTCTGCATCAGACATATCTTCATAGCGGAAATCCGGGTTGCCTGCATCAATTTCGCCCTGATTGATATAGCTGGCAATGTTCTCCGAAATATAACGGTAGAACATCGTACCGAGAACGTAGCTCTTGAAATCCCATCCGTCCACTGCGCCGCGCAGATCATCCGCTATCGCCCAGATTGCACGGTGCAGCTCTTCGCGTTCCTGCTCTTTTTTGGTGTCTACCATTTTTATTTCCTCCATCAAATGCGGATTTCCGCATTGTTTTCTTTCATTTTAACATAGTAAATGTACTACTATTGGTACACCATGGTGTTTTTCCCAAAAAGGATATACTTTCCCTTTATACTATCCTAGTAAAGCGTACCACAGCTTTTCCGTATTGCAAGCCGATAAAAATTTCTATTGCATTTTTCAGCGAGATAGTGTACACTTTTTTCAATCTCGTCCACTATCTGCATCTCAGACGGTGTTTCGTATTAGTAAGCATCTACGATTTTGGAGGGAAACAAATGAAAGTGAAAAAGACCAAGCTGCCCGAAAATCTGTATCATTACACCAGCCTCATCAAGTATCGGATGATTTCGGCCACTGGGAAATTAGTGCTGACGCCTTCCAACCTAAAGTACGATGGTGCAACTTTCCATCAGGAGCCGCTGTACTTCAATGGGCATGAAATTGGCATCAAAGCCGTTGACAAATATGAAAACTATCACCCTGTCGTCTGGCTGACTGCCAATGACCATGCCGGTGCCAAAAATCACCGGCCTGTCCAACGACAAAATCATGTGCCGCATTACCATCAAGACCAATGGTAAAATCTGGCGATATCTGCCTTGGCGCACTTTCTGCGACAAGTATAACGCTGACCGCAGCGTTGCCTCAACCCTCAAACAAACCGCTAATGACTACCTGAACTGGTATGTCTGTGAATCTGAGATTCCAGTTGCGGACTTTGCAAAGGTCGAGTTTCTGGCTGAGGATGGCACCTACAAAGCCGAGAAAGACATTCCCGGATTTGCTCTGACGGATATTGCCCCGGAACTTTTTGAGTAAAGTATCACTTATATGTACAGACCCCCGCCAACATCCGCTGGCGGGGGTCTGCTATGCTTACAGCTCTACACTGTTCTGCCTGCTCTTCTTCTGGCTCCTATCTGTGGTCTGCTCCTGCTCCCTCATAAACCCAATGACCTGCTGCATCTTCGTCAGCTCCACATCTGCCATGCGGAGCATGGGGAACAGCGTGATTGTCTCGGCTATGAATTTGCGGCTGGGAATGTCCCCTTGCTGACGGAGAACATCGTTCCAGTCTTTCCTTGCCGGGACAAGGCGAATGACGGCGATCTCGCCGGGAATGGACTGTGCCAGCCGGGTGCAGGCTTCACTTCCTGCGGTGTCGCTGTCAAGGCAGAGGAACACTTTTCGGGTGTCCTTGCGTTCAGAAAGGAAACGGTCAAGGGCTTTGCCTGAAACGCCGCCCAGCGCAAGGTAGCTTCCTTGTCTGCCAGTCCTGCGGATAAAGGCAGATGAACGATAAATGGGATAGCCGCCCTTGCTCTGGCTGTGGCGAAACCATTTGTTTCCCCGGACGGTCAGGCTGTCATGTTCTTTCCAGCGGTATTCCCGTCCGCTTTTGATAAGTGTCTCTCCCTGTGTGCGGAGAAAATCTTCCAGACTTGATTTTCTGCAAGTCGTCGTAGACAGGCTTCAAGCTCTGGAAAGCAGCGGAGCTGTCATAGAGCTGCTTAATTGCTTTCATTCGGGCGGTCTGTTCGTCCAGCGTTTTCTTCAAGCTCTCTGTGGCAACACTGTGTTCGCTGACACGGCGTTCCAAATCTTCAAGGGAGTAAATGCCGTTTGCCCGGACAAAGGCGGTGGGTGCGTTTCTGCGTTCGCCTTTCTCCAGATATTTCTTTCTGTTCTCCAGACGCTCCAGCTTGTGCTGTTCCTGTGCAAGCTGCGTCTC